>Ga0194137_10000001_pt1 | contig 277038 bp, 233 predicted proteins | sample TARM_MetaG_T3_14_FD_134025 | JGI IMG/M metagenome (GOLD analysis project Ga0194137, IMG submission 134025) | Freshwater microbial communities from Pennsylvania, USA, analyzing microbe dynamics in response to fracking - TARM_MetaG_T3_14 (version 2) | ecosystem: Environmental > Aquatic >...
CCGCCAGGCCTGGCGGCGGTCGAAATCCAGCAACCCCTTGCGCAAAGCCTTGTAGGCGGCGGTCTGCTCGGTCATGTTGATCGAGGTGTAGGCGTTCAGGCCGCGCGTGTAGGCCTCGTCGCCATACTGGTCGTGCATCAGCGAGCGGGCGGCCTCGGCGGCATATTCGGCATGGACGGGAATGGGGGCCTTGGTCCGGTAGTGCAAGACCTCGGCTTTGGCCTCATCCCGCTGTTCGGCGGTGATGAAGCCGTTTTCAAACATGCGGTCGATGATGTATTGCTGGCGGATGGTGGCACGCCTGGGGTTGCGAACGGGGTTGTAGGCCGACGGTGCCTTGGGCAGGCCGGCGAGCATGGCGGCCTCGGCCACCGTGATGTCCTTGATGGGCTTGCCGAAATACGTGTCGCAGGCCGCCGCAAAGCCGTAGGCGCGCTGACCCAGATAGATCTGGTTCATGTACAGCTCCAGAATCTGGTTCTTGTTCAGCAGGCTTTCGATTTTCAGCGCCAGCAGCATCTCGTAGATCTTGCGGGTGAAGGTCTTTTCGGTGGGCAGGTAAAAATTGCGCGCCACCTGCATGGTGATGGTCGACGCGCCCTGGCTGCGGGCTTCCCCAAAGTTGGCCAGGCCGGCGCGCAATACACCGACGTAATCCACCCCGCCGTGTTTGTAAAAGCGGGCGTCTTCAATCGCCAGAACAGCGTCCCGCATGACTTTGGGAATTTGGGTAATGGGCAGGAAATTGCGCTTTTCTTCGCCAAATTCGCCAATCAAAACCTGATCAGCTGAGAAAACCCTCAAAGGGATTTTGGGTTGATAGTCAGCCAAACCCCTCACTTCCGGTAAATTCGGGTATGCGACGGCCACGCCAATTCCGGCCAGCAGCAGCACACCCAGGACGCCCGCCACCCCCAAGCCCGCCAAAACCGCGACCGGTTTCACGATCCACACCACCCACCAGGCCTGAGCGCGGGGGCTCTTGGGGCCGGATCGAGAAGACTTGTTTTGTTGGTCGATATCGCTCATGAGGACTTGCCGGAGAAGGTGTGGGGATTATAGAAACCCCTTTGGCAGGACTTGAACTTGCGCCTTGCACAGCCTGTCGATTGCGATTTGTTGGTTTTGCAACCGCTTGTAAGGCGTGTGCATCTCGCAACGAGGTTGGGATTTATCCTGCTTTCTTGTGTTTCATTCACAAAAACTTTGCTGATAGCATTCAAGTGGTTTATTAACTTTCCAGCGCCAGCCATGGCGCATGGGGGACGGTGTGAGCTTTCTTGACACGCTCTTGGGCCGCAAGCATCCGCCAATGATTGGACTGGACATCAGTTCATCGAGCGTGAAGCTGGTCGAGCTGAGCCAGACGGCGTCTGGCGAATACATCCTGGATCGGTTTGCCTCCGAGCCCTTTGAAAAGGGCTGGATCGCCGATGGTCAGATCGAAAAATTCGACGAAGTGGCCGAAGCTGTGCGCAAGGTGGTCAACAAGAGCGGCACCCGTACCAAGCACGCCGCCATGGCCATGCCCCAGTCCGCCGTGATCACCAAGAAGATCATGCTGCCGGCCGGTCTGCGCGAAGAAGAAATGGAAATGCAGGTCGAGGCCGAAGCCAATCAGTACATCCCTTTCTCGCTGGACGAGGTCAGCCTGGATTTCTGCGTGGTGGGCCCCAGCCCGACGTCCGCAGGTGACGTGGAGGTGCTGATCGCGGCCTCTCGCAAGGACCGTGTGCAGGATCGCCAGGGGCTGGCGGAAGCCGCCGGTCTCAAGCCTGCGATCCTGGACATCGAATCCTATGCCTCGCGCCTGGCCATGCAGCGCCTGATCGGCGCACTGCCCGGCGAGGGCAAGGACGCCCTGGTGGCCCTGTTCGAGATCGGAGCGGAAAACACGAGCCTGAAGGTCTTGCGAGACGACGAATTGCTCTACGACCGCGATCAGGCTTTTGGCGGCGCACAGCTGAGCCAGTTGATCTCTCGCCAATATGGCTTCTCCTTCGAAGAAGCCGAAGCCAAGAAGCTGTCCGGCGACCTGCCCGAAGATTTCCAGAACACCATCCTGGGCCCCTTCGTGGACAGCCTCTCGCAAGAAATCGGCCGCGCCCTGCAGTACTTCTTCACCAGCACGCCGCACCACAAGGTGCACTACGTGATGCTGGCGGGCGGTACCGCGACGCTGCCAGGCTTGAAAGACCGGGTGACTGAACTGACAGGTTTTGCTTCCATGGTCGTGAACCCTTTTGAGGGCATGAAGCTGGGCTCGGCTGTGCGTGAAAGCAAGTTGCGCCGTGAAGCGCCGGCCTACCTCACTGCCTGTGGTCTGGCCATGCGGAGGTTCCTCGCATGATCTTGATCAACCTGTTGCCTCACCGCGAGGAAAAGCGGCGGCTGCGCAAGCAAGCGTTCTTTGTCGGGCTGGGATTGTCGGTTGTCGCCGGTGCCGTGATCGTGGCTCTCTGGTATGCGGTCCAGTTGCGCATGATGGCCACCCAGCAGTCGCGCAACGAGATCCTGACTTCGGCCATCCACAAGCTGGACGATGAGATCAAGGACGTCTCGGCTTTGAAGGCCGAGATCGACTCGCTCAAGGCTCGTCAGCGAGCCGTGGAAGATTTGCAGACCGACCGTAACATGCCGGTCTATCTGCTCAATGAGCTGGTGGCCCAGACGCCGGAAGGCATCTACCTGACTTCCATCCACCAGAATGGCGAGAGTGTGACTGTTGCGGGCTTTGCGCAGACCAATGAGCGGGTGTCGGAGTTCCTGCGCAACACCAACGCACGTTCGACCTGGCTGGAGCACCCCGAACTCGTGGAAATCAAGGCCGCAGCTCCCGGTAAGGACGGACGCGACAACAAGCGCCTGTTTGACTTCTCTATGAAGGTTAGTCTCAAACGCCCCGGCGAGATGTCGCCTGCGGCCAGTGGTGCGTCCGCGCCCGCTGGATCGGCCTCAGGGGTCAAGGCCTCATCAACTGCCGCCTCGGCAGCAACGAAGTCCTGAGGTTGATGGCATGGCTAAACCCAATATGAATATCGACCTCAACGCGTGGTTCGAGGATGCCCAGGAGCAGTTTCGTGGGCTCAACCCCAATGAGCCGGGGCAATGGCCCATTCTGCCCAAGTTGCTGAGTTTCATTGTCGCAGGGCTGGTGATCGTGGCGTTGGGCTGGTTTGCATTGCTGTCATCGCAAGACGATCAACTGCAGGCAGAGCGAGACAAGGAGCCTCGACTCAAAGAAGAGTACCGCTCCAAAGTCGCCCAAGCGGTGAATCTGGGCGAGTTGCGCAAACAGCGCATTCAGGTAGAAGAGTACGTCAAGCAGCTTGAAAAGCAGTTGCCGGGCAAGGCCGAAATGGATGCGCTGCTGTCCGACATCAACCAGGCGGGTCTCGGCCGTGGCCTGGAATTTGATTTGTTCCGTCCTGGGCAAGTCACAGTCAAAGACTATTACGCGGAGTTGCCCATCTCGATTCGAGTTACCGGGCGCTACCATGACATCGGTGCGTTCACGGCTGACATCGCCAACCTCTCCCGTATCGTGACGCTGCACAACCTGGTGATCGCAGGTGTGAACGCCAAGGATCAGGGGCAGCAAGGCAATCTCTACATGGAAGCCACTGCACGCACTTACCGTTATCTGGATCAGTCGGAATTGGATGCGATGCGAGCCGAGAAGGCCAAGAAGAAGGGGGAGAAGAAGTGATGACCCGCCCCCAGAATTGGCTGATGATCTCAATGGCCGTACTCGCCTTGACCGCGTGTACCGGCGAGCAGGAAGAGTTGCAGGCCTGGATGGACCAGCAGCGACATGAAGTACGGCCCAATGTGCAACCGTTGTCGCCTCCACAGAAGTTCAACCCTCAAGCCTATGCTGGTATGGATGGTGTGGAGCCTTTCAGCACGCAGAAACTGACTGGCGCACTCAAGCAGGAGTCAGCCCAGCCAAATTCTGCCGTGGCCGCCGAGCTAAGCCGGCGCAAAGAGCCGCTTGAAGCTTTCCCGCTGGACAGCATGTCCATGGTGGGCAGCGTGAACCGCAAGGGCGTGCCATATGCCTTGCTCAAGGTCGACAACCTCCTCTACCAGGTGAAGGTTGGCGAGTACCTGGGCCAGAACTACGGGAAGATCATGAAGATCACCGAGACCGAGATCACTTTGCGTGAGATTGTGCAGGACGCCGCTGGCGAGTGGATCGAGCGGCCGACCACACTGCAGTTGCAGGAGGGTGGTCGATGAAAACGAATCTGGAGATGATGACTATGAAACCGTGGCGCGTTGCATTGGCCGGGCTGACCTTGGCAGTGGTCTCGCCCTTGACCTGGGCTGCTGCGGCGATCCAGGCGATCACCAGTAGCCAGCAGGCCGGCGCGGACGTGGTCCGTATCGAGCTGTCTGAGCCGCTGGCGTCCCTGCCGGCGGGCTTCGTGGTGCAGGTGCCTCCCCGTATCGCGATTGACCTGCCTGGCGTCACCAACAGCCTTTCTCGCAACATGGTTGATGTGAATCAGGGCAATGTGCGCTCGGTGAACGTGGTGCAAGCCGGTGAGCGGACCCGCCTGGTGCTGAACTTGCGTCAGGCCACGACCTACCGTGCGCAGTTGCAAGGCAATACCCTGATGCTCATTCTGGATTCGGCAAATGCAACGGTTGCTCCGCAAACTGCGGCTGCGGTGACGGGTGCTGCGACCAAGGCCTCGGCGAAGACGGACGACACGGTTCGCTTTGCCGAAAACAAGAACGCCAGCCCGCTGGCCCTGAAGGACATCGACTTCCGTCGTGGCCAGGATGGTGCTGGCCGTGTCGTGGTGGAGTTGCCCAATAACCAGGTGGGCGTGGACATCAAGCAGCAAGGCCAGAGCCTCGTTGTGGAATTCCAGCGCGCGATCTTGCCGGACCGGCTGCGCAAGCGCTTCGATGTGACAGACTTCGGCACACCCGTGCAGTCGATTTCCGCCAGCCAGGTGGGCGAGCGGGTCAAACTGGTGGTGGACCCTCGTGGTGATTGGGAGCATTCTGCCTATCAAAGTGACAACCAGTTTGTTCTTGAGGTTCGCCCCCGCAAGGTGGACCCGAACAAGCTGACCCAAGGCCCAGGCTACTCTGGTGAGAAGCTGTCGCTGAACTTCCAGAACATCGAAGTGCGTGCGTTGCTGCAGGTGATCGCCGACTTCACGAACTTCAACGTGGTGACCAGTGACACAGTGACGGGTAACGTGACCTTGCGTTTGAAGGATGTGCCCTGGGATCAAGCCCTTGACATCATCATGCAGGCCAAGGGGCTGGGCGTGCGCAAGTCCGGCAACGTGTTGTGGATCGCACCCAAGGACGAAATCAACGCCAAGGAAAAGATCGATCTGGAAGCCAAGGCACAGGTTGCGGCACTGGAGCCTCTGCGCACCCAGTCATTCCAGCTCAACTACACGAAGGCGGAAGAAATCGCCAAGGGATTGACCGGAACAAGCACAGGCAGCAGCAACAACAGTGGCAGTGGCACAGCGACACGGATCCTGTCACCGCGTGGCAGCGTGATTTTCGAGACACGCACCAATCAACTGTTCGTCAACGACATCCCCTCCAAGCTGGAAGAAATCCAGCAAATGATCACCAAGATCGACATTCCGGTTCGCCAGGTGCTGATTGAGGCTCGCATCGTGGAAGCGAATGACACTTTTGGTCGTTCTTTGGGTGTGCGCCTGGGTGCACTGGACATGCGCGGTCTGCGTGGTGGCACGCCAGGTTTCGGCGTGGGTGGTGATAACCGCATCGCCATCACTGGCACCTATCAAGGGGTGGGTGAACAGACTCTACAAGCGGCGGCAACGTCGGGCAGCTATACGCCTAACAGCTATTTTGTGAACCTGCCCAGTTCGGGGTTCAACGGTTACTCCGCATCATCGGTTGCGCTGTCCCTATTTGGTGCCAGTTCCAACCGTTTCCTGAACCTGGAGTTGTCCGCGCTGGAGGCTGATGGCAAGGGTAAGATCGTGTCGAGTCCCCGCGTGATCACCGCAGACCAGGTCAAGGCATTGATTGAGCAAGGCACCGAGTTACCCTACCAAGTTGCCACCTCCAGTGGTGCGACCGCATTGGCCTTCCGCAAGGCCAACCTCAAGCTGGAAGTGACGCCGCAGATCACACCTGAGGGGAACGTGATCCTGGATGTGGATGTGAACAAAGACAGTGTCGGTCAGGTGACCAATGCTGGTTACGCCATTGACACCAAGCACGTGCAGACGCAGGTGTTGGTCGAGAACGGCGGCACGGTGGTGATTGGTGGCATTTTCCTGCAAACTGAAAATTCGACGGACACCAAAGTGCCTTTCCTGGGCGATATCCCGATTCTTGGGAACCTGTTTAAAACCAATACTAGAAGTGCGGATCGCTCAGAGCTGCTGATTTTCCTCACCCCTAAGGTGGTGACCGAAAAGGCGGCATTGCGTTGATGCAGCCTGTTTGAAGTGAATTAGGATCGACCCCCTCATGGGAGTGAAGACAATGAATTGGAAGACTTGGGTGGCCATGTTGGCCATGACGACGATGTTGGTCGCTTGTGGTGGTGGCGGCGGAAGTGCCGGTACGCCGCTTTACGGTGGCGGCAGTACGAGTTCAACTGGCTCGACAGCGTCAGCCTTGTCGATTGCCTTGAGTGCGGCCACTGTCGTTGATACCAATACGGATGGTGTGACTGTCACAGTGACGGCTACCAACGCCAGCGGCGGTACCGTGTCGGGGACCACTATTTCGTACACCGTAACGGGGGGTATCTACACGCAGGCAACCACAACGACCGGAAGCGACGGAACGAACGCCATCACGGTCAAGTTGGGGGCGGACAAATCCAATCGAACGATCACCATCGTTGCCTCGGATGGGACGCATACGGCAACAGGCTACCTGACGGTGACGGGTGCAAAAATCAGTTCCACGGCCAACCCTTCTGTGGTTGCGCCAAGTGCGACGGGGAGCGTGATCTTCAGATTGCTGGATGCCAGCTCCAACCCCCTGACTTCCCAGTCCATTGAAATTCAAACTTCTGCTGGTGGGGCAATAAGTGGCTCGACCGATAGCAATGGCCAGTACACGTACAACTTCCAGGCGCCATCTAACGCAGGCACCTTGACGGTGACTGCCTCAGGTGCTGGCGTGACTGCCTCACAAGATGTTTTGATTCAGTCGACCAGTTCTTCGATTCCTGATTCGGGAACCCCAACGCAGGTGACACTGGATGTGAATCCCACCGTGGTCAGTGTCAACACTGCTGGCTCGACTGCGAACTCCTCGGTGGTGCGAGCCCTTTTCAAGGGGGCGGCTAATAACCCGCTGGCCAATGTTCGCGTCAAGTTTGATTTGAATGGTGATCCATACTCTGTAGGCGGTACATTCAGTGCGCAGCAGGTATATACGGATGCCAATGGTTATGCCGTCACTTCATATATCCCTGGTAGTGTTCCTTCGCCGACAAATGGCGTAACCATTCGTGCCTGTTATGCAACGACGGGTGATCCTTCCGCGATTGTTTGCTCTTCGGGCAACTCTCAGACCAAGACCTTGACTGTGACTGCGGACGCCGTGTCCGTCAGTATCGGCAGTGACGAAAATGTCTATGTTGATACGGATCTGGTCTACTACCGCCGTTTTGTTGTCCAAGTGGTAGACGGCGCTGGTCGCGCTCTTTCAGGCGTCACGATCACGCCAACGCTGGATCTTGTGAACTATAGGAAGGGTAGTTATGACAACGGTTCCGGCAGTTGGAAGATATTGACTCCACCAGGTTCCTATGTCTGCTTGAACGAGGATTTGGATCGGAATAATCTGATTACGGGATCTGGCGCAAGTTCTGAAGACATCAACCACAATGGGTCGCTTGATCCGCGTAAGGCCGATGCATCGGTTGCATTTGAAAGCGCCTATACCTCCGGTAAAACGGATTCCAACGGGCGAGTCCAATTGCGCGTGACATACAACCGATCTTCTGCGAGCTGGATCAAGTATTCGCTGAATGTTTCTGGCTCGGTGAGCGGCAGTGAAGGTCGGGCCAGTTGGGTTGAATGGGCACCCTATCCAGCTTCAGCTATTTCGAGCACGGGTGCTCCAGCTTTTGTGAACAGCCCCTATGGTATTGTCGCCGCGAGTGTCACCCTGGGTGCGAATCGCACTATGCCGGATGGCTACGTGTTTACCAGCGGTACAACATTGACCCCCTGCCAGAACCCAGATTGACGTGAATTTGGGGCATGACGGGGCTGCGGCCCGATGTTTAGAAAAGGCCGGCTTGTCCGGCCTTTTCTTTTTTACGCTTGAAGACCATATCCGACCGGCAACTCCTCAAAGGCCGTCTTAATCGATAGATTGTGTTTGTTGTCTTCCCCCTAGCATTTCTTTCATGCTCTAAAAGGCACTCCTTTACTGGCGACGGACCACCCGTGGCAGCAAAGAAGCGCACTGACTTGAAACTGATGGGTGAATGCGATGAACTGGAAAAATCTGATGCTGGGGACCATGGCAACGGCGCTCTTGGCGGCATGCGGTGGTGGTGGCGGGAGTAACTCCAGCTCGCCCGCCTACAACGTGTCAGGCAATTCCGCGTTCGGCAATGGGTCGAGTGGAAGCAGTACCGGAAGCGGCTCGGGCTCAGGTTCGACGTCAACGACCAACGTCACCTCCAATACGGCAGGTTCGTTGATCCTGGCATTGAGTAGCAGCACTGTCAGTGCTTCGCAGCCCGCAACGATCACGGCCGTGGTCAAAGATGCCGCAGGCGCTCCCATTGCGGGTGCCCTGGTTCAATTCTCGCTGTCTGGCGCTGGCTCGGCCACCCTTGCCACTTTGTCGCCACAGTCAGCCATCACGGATGTAAATGGCCAAGCGGCTTCAACGGTGACTCCGGCGTCGGGCGCGACCGTTGGTGCGGCCTATGTGCTGGCGCAAGCCGATACTTCCGCTGGTTCCTTGAGTGCCAAGCAAGCGTTTTCTGTCACAGCGACCAATGTGACCTTGTCGCCGGTGAGTGTTTCGCCTTCGGCCATCAATGGCTACGACACGTCACTGATCACCATCAACTTGACGGGCGCAAGCAGCACGAACCCGGTGACGGTCAGTATATCGTCCACCTGCGCAACCAGTGGCAAGGCGACCATCTCGCCCACGACTTTGACAATGACGGGTGGAAGCGGCACGGCGACCTATCAGGACAAGGGCTGTGGCAACACGAGCGGCAGTGGCAGTGTGAACGACCTCATCAGTGTCCAGGTGGCTGGCACAACCCAGCAGCAGTCAAAGGGGCTGACAGTTGCTGCACCGGTTACCCAGGGCATTCAGTTTGTTTCCGTTGACAACGCCACCATTTGCTTGCAAGGGTCAGGTTGCCCCAGCGTGGCGAATGTGGTCTTCAAGACCGTGGATAACACGGGGGTTGCTCAGGCGGGGCGGCCGGTTGTCTTTAGCCTGACAAATCAGGCAGCAACCCTGGGTTCGACTTCTGGTGTGACTGGTGCAGACGGTACGGTATCCGTGGCTGTTGCAGCCAAACGAACCCCGTCCCCTGTACGCGTCATTGCACAGGTCACGACGGCTACAGGGACCCTGCAGACCGTCTCCAACAACCTGACGATTTCGGGTGGCTTACCCGTGGCAGGCAGCACAAACAATGACAATGGCATCACGTTCGCGGCGGCGAAGTACTCACTGATGTACAGCTGGGTCGGTGACTATGCCGATTTGACTTTAAGTCTGACCGATCGCTGGGGGGCACCCGCCATTGACGGTACGGTGGTCAATTTGGTGTCTGATGGTGGAACGGTTGTGCCTGCCTACTGCACAACGGCGGGCGGCACTTGCAGTGTCAAGTTGCTCGTGTCGAATCCCCAGCCTGACACTGGCCGTGTTCATGTGGTTGCCTATGCCTATGGGCAGGAAGCGTATACCGATACCAACGGAGATGGCATTCATGAATCCAATGAGCCGTTCGATGATGTGAGGGCGGCTGTTTGCCTTGATAGGGACGAGAGTGGAACCATCTCCTCTAGCACGCTCTGTAGCGCGTCTGAGTTCATTGTGGGGGACAGTACGAAACTCAACTCTGGCGATGGTGTATGGAATGACGGCGGATCTGCATTTGCGCAGATCCAGCACACGTTCATCTTTTCGAGGACTGACCTCACGCCGCGTTTATTCCAAGTCTCGGGTGGGGCGTGTACCAATACTGCGGTAGACGCCGGTTACATGACGGTCACTGTGCCGGCAAAGAGCAGCACCTACATCGATTTTTGTGTTCGAGACGGGAACACGAACGGTGATGCTTTCCAGGATCCGACGACGCACTATGTCGGCAATCCCTTGCCATCAGGTACGACCATCGCTGCGGCATCCACCGTGACTGGCGTGACTTTTGCCATCAGCAATCAACCTATCTCGTTGCTTGCCAATGGTGTGACGATGCACCGTTTGACAATTGCAAATGGCACCAGTTCGGCTCTCACGGCTGGAACGGGATCGCTTACTTTCACATTCCCTGCGCCCGGCTATCCTAAGAGCACAAGTGGCGCCACGCCGCCCGCTTCGATTACATTGGATTCAATATTGACCATCCACTAGTGTCCACGCTGTAATGACGGATGTAAAAGCACCTGTATGCATTTCTCTGGTTGGCTTGCCGGGTGGAGGCAAGTCGACTGTCGGCAGGCAACTGGCCAGGCGCATCGGAGCGCGTTTTTTAGACTCCGATGCGGTACTGGAAGAACGGATCGGCATGCCGATCCGTCGCTTTTTTGAGCAGTTCGGTGAGGCGGCTTTTCGTGATCGTGAAGAATCGGTCATTGACGAGTTGACGCGCGCCGACACGGCAGATGCCCAGCATGCTGATGGCACGCGAGCTCTGGTGCTGGCAACAGGTGGCGGCGCGCTCCTGCGGCCCATCAATCGCCAACGCCTGCATGAGCGGACCACTGTGGTGTATTTACGCTCGACGCCTGAGGAGCTCTACAGGCGTCTGCGGCACGACACGCAACGGCCTTTGCTTCAAGTGGCCGATCCGCAGGCCAAGCTGCGCGAGCTCTATGAACAGAGGCATCCGCTGTATGAAGAGACGGCGCACTATTGCGTGGACACGGGCCGGCCTTCAGTGGTGACACTGGTCAACATGATCACGATGCAGCTCGAGATGGAGGGCGTGTTGCCGCCCCCTGGTGAGCTGCCCAGCAAAAAGGGGCCTTGAGCCCCTTTTTGTTTGCCTTGGCGGGTACAGCAAGGATGGATGCGGCTCAGTCCAACTTGAGCTGCTTGAGGTAGCTGCGGAACCAGCTGCCCACCTGGCTGTGTTGCAGGGCCAGTTCGACGTTGGCTTCCAGGAAGCCTTCCTTGCTGCCGCAGTCGTAGCGCTTGCCTTCGTATTGGTAGGCGTAGACCTTTTCCAGGCTCAGCAGGCCGGCAATGCCATCTGTCAGCTGGATCTCGTTGCCCACGCCGCGTGGTTGCGAGCGGATCTGCTCGAACACGGCCGGGGTCAGGATGTAGCGGCCTGCCACGCCCAGGCGTGAGGGCGCGACATCGGGTGCGGGCTTTTCGACGATCTTGGAGATGGCCATGACGCGTTCGGCCACGGGCGTGCCGGCCACGATGCCATAGCGCTTGGTGTGCTCGGCAGGGACTTCCTGCACCGCGAGGATGGAGCCCTTGAGGTCCTTGAACTGCTCGACCATCTGCTTGAGGATCGGCGTCTGGCCCACCATGAGGTCATCGGCCAGCAGCACGGCAAAGGGCTCGCCGCGCACCAGGCGTTCGCCGCACAGCACGGCGTGGCCCAGGCCCAGGCTCTTGGGCTGGCGCACGAACACGCATTCCATGTCAGCGGGCTTGATGGACTGCACGGTCTTGAGCAGTTCCAGCTTGCCGGCTTGCTCCAGTTCATATTCGAGTTCGAAGGCCGTGTCGAAGTGGTCTTCGATGGGGCGCTTGTGGCGACCGGTCACGAAGATCATTTCGCGGATACCGGCGTCGTAGGCTTCTTCAACGGCGTACTGGATCAGTGGCTTGTCGACCACGGGCAGCATTTCCTTGGGCTGGGCCTTGGTCGCAGGCAGGAAGCGGGTCCCCAGGCCTGCGACAGGAAAGATGGCCTTTGTGATGCACATGAACTAACTCCTCTAGCGTTGGCCGGGATTGTGTCCCGGCCGTTTCTTCTCGTGTTGTGTGATGTCCCCTGATTTCTAGGGGGGATGCCTCAATCGCGGGGGGGCTTCATGCCAATCTTTGGAACTGTGAACGAACGCGCTCCAGTGTGGATGTGAAATCCGTCACACGTTGCTTCTCTTGTTCGACGACGGCGGCTGGCGCACGGGCCACGAAGCTCTCGGTGGTCAGCTTGGCCTGAGCCTTGGCGATCTCGCCTTCCAGACGTTTGATCTCCTTGGCCAGGCGCTCCTTCTCGGCCGCGACGTCGATCTCGACGTGCAGGGCCAAGCGTGCTTCGCCTTGCACGGCCACAGGGGCCATTGCGGTGGCTTGTGCAAAGGCGGCCTCGTCCAGGATCTTGACCTCGCTGAGCTTGCCCAGGGTCTTCAAGATGGGCGCGGCCTGGGTGACGAAGGCGGTGTCGCCAGTGATCAGCAGGGGCACGCGCTCGGCGGGCGAAAGGTTCATTTCGCCACGCAAGTTACGGGTGGTCCCCACCAAGGTCTTGAGCTTGGCGACCCAGGCGTCGGACTCGGCGCAGATGCGGCCGAGATCGGGCACGGGGTAGGGTGCCAGCACGATGCTGTCGTCGGCGCCAGCCTGCTTGCGGCCGGCCACGGGTGCGACCACTTGCCACAGCTCTTCGGTGATGAAGGGCGTGATGGGGTGGAGCAGGCGCAACACGGTTTCGAGCACGCGGATCAGGGTGCGGCGTGTGCCACGTTGTTGTGCCTCGTTGCCGGACTCCTTGGCCACTTGCAACTGCGTCTTGGCGATCTCGATGTACCAGTCGCAGTACTCGTCCCAGACGAACTGGTAGATGGCGTTGGCGACGTTGTCGAGGCGGAAGTCCTTGAAGCCTTGCTCTACGGCGGCTTCGACACGCTGCAACTCGCTGACGATCCAGCGATCGGCCGGGCTGAAGTCGAGGTAGCCGTTGGCGGCGCACAGGCCGGGCTCGTGCTTGACCAGGCCGCAGTCCTGGCCCTCGCAGTTCATCAGCACGAACTTGGTGGCGTTCCACAGCTTGTTGCAGAAGTTGCGGTAGCCCTCGCAACGCTTGGAGTCGAAGTTGATAGCGCGGCCCAAGCTGGCCAGCGCAGCGAAGGTGAAGCGAAGGGCGTCGGCGCCATAGCCGGGGATGCCTTCGGGGAACTCTTTCTCGGTAGCCTTGCGGACTTTGGGTGCCGTCTCGGGCTTGCGCAGGCCAGTGGTGCGCTTGTCCAGCAACGGGGCGAGCTCGATGCCATCGATCAGGTCGACAGGGTCGAGCACATTGCCTTCGGACTTGGACATCTTGTGGCCTTGCGCATCGCGCACCAGACCGTGGATGTAGACGTGCTTGAAGGGCACCTTGCCCGTGAAGTGCTTGGTCATCATGATCATCCGGGCGACCCAGAAGAAGATGATGTCGTAGCCGGTGACCAGTACGGACGAGGGCAGGAACAGGTCCAACTGCTTTGTTTGCTCAGGCCAGCCCAGTGTGGAGAAGGGCACCAGGGCAGAGGAGTACCAGGTGTCGAGCACGTCTTCATCGCGTGTCAGCGTGCCTTCGTAGCCTGCGGCCTTGGCGCGCGTGCGGGCTTCTTCCTCGCTGCGGGCCACGAAGATCTCGCCGTTGCTGCCATACCAGGCCGGGATCTGATGGCCCCACCACAGCTGGCGGCTGATGCACCAGTCCTGGATGTTCTTCATCCACTGGTTGTAGGTGTTGACCCAGTTCTCGGGCACGAACTTCACCTCACCCGAGTCGACGGCTTCGATGGCTTGTTCGGCGATGGACTTGCCTTGCGCGCCGGGCTTGGTCATGGCCACGAACCATTGGTCCGTCAGCATGGGCTCGATGATCTGACCGGTGCGGGCACAGCGCGGCACCATCAGCTTGTGCTTCTTGACTTCGACCAGCAGGCCTTCGGCTTCGAGTTGTGCGACCAGGGCCTTGCGGGCCACGAAGCGGTCCAGGCCACGGTAGGCCTCGGGGATCTCGGGTAAGTGCGACACCACCTGCGCATCGAGCGTGAAGATGGTGATCATCGGCAGGTTGTGGCGCAAGCCGACCTGGTAGTCGTTGGTGTCGTGGGCCGGGGTGACCTTGACGACGCCCGTGCCGAAGTCCTTGTCGACGTGCTCGTCGGCGATCACGGGCACGAGGCGGCCAGTGATGGGCAGCTTGACCAGCTTGCCCAGCAGGTGCTTGTAGCGCTCGTCTTCAGGGTGGACCATGACGGCCGTGTCGCCCAGCATGGTTTCGGGACGCGTGGTGGCAACCACGAGCGTTTCATCACTGCCATCAATGGGATAGCGGATGTGCCACATCGAGCCGTCTTCTTCCTCGCTCTCGACTTCGAGGTCGGACACGGCGGACTTGAGGATCGGGTCCCAGCTCACCAGGCGCTTGCCGCGGTAGATGAGGCCTTCCTCATAGAGCTTGACGAAGGTCTCGACCACGACCTTGGACAGCTTCTCGTCCATGGTGAAGTACTCGTGCTCCCATGAGACCGAGTCGCCCATGCGGCGCATCTGCTGCGTGATGGTCGAGCCCGATTGCTCCTTCCACTCCCACACCTTGGCGACGAAGTTCTTGCGGCCCAGGTCGTGGCGACTCTGGCCTTTCTCTTGCAGCTGGCGTTCCACCACGATCTGCGTGGCGATACCGGCGTGGTCCGTGCCCGGCACCCACAGCGTGTTGTGGCCGAGCATGCGGTGGTAGCGCGTCAACGAGTCCATGATGGTCTGGTTGAAGGCGTGGCCCATGTGCAGGGTGCCCGTCACATTGGGCGGCGGCAACTGGATGCAGAAAGAGGGCTTGGCCGGGTCCAGCGTGGGCTTGTACAGACCGCGCTGCTCCCATTGGGGGCCGAATTTGGCTTCGATCGGAGCGGGGTCAAAGGATTTCGCGAGTTCGGTCATGGTCTTGGTGGCTGCTTGCGCCCGGCATGGGGGCATTTTCTTGGCCAAACCGCGATTTTACGGGGGGCGGACGGGCTTGGCGCCGACGGGGGCTGACGTGGTGTCCAAGCAGATTTTCTGAGGCAGATCAAAAAACAAGGGTTTTGACGCGGGTTTGACGCCGCAAAGGTTGGCGCAAAGCCATTCGCGCTCTAGGATGAGCCAAGACCAGTCGCCGGACTGGCGCAGCTAGGAGGCTGACATGTACGAACATTTGTTGGTGCCTGTGGATGGCAGCGAGTTGTCGAACAAGGCTGTGGCGCACAGCATCGGCCTGGCCAAGATGCTGGGTGCCTCGATCACGGGCTTCACCGGGGAGCCGCCGTTGCCGGTGCTGGTCGTGGAGCAGGCCGCCGTGGCTTATGACGTGGCCACGTTTCAGGAACATGAAAAGCGCTGCGAGGCCCACGCCCGGGAAATCCTCGAAGCCTTTGCGGCCAAGGCCAAGGAGGCCGGCGTGCATTTCGATGGTCAGTTCATGATCACCGAGAATGTCCAGCAGGGCATTGTGGACACCGCCCGCAAGCAGGGTTGCGACCTGATCGTGATGGCCACGCATGGCCGCCATGGCCTGGACGCCTTGATCCATGGCTCGCTGGCCAAGAGCGTGCTGGCGCACAGCCAGGTTCCGCTGCTGATCCTGCACGGATGACGAGCAACAACTGAAGGAGAGCGACATGAGCGAATTGACTTCCGCCCAAAAGGACAAGCTGATGGCCGACCTGCAAGTGGTGCTGGCCGACGCCGAGGCCCTGCTGGCCGCCACGGCCAGTGACGCTGGAACCGGGATGGTCGAGTTGCGCAAGCGTGTGCAGTCCAGCTTGTCCAACGCCAAGACCGGTTTGATCGAGGCGCAGGCCGCCGTGCTGGACAAGGCCAAGGCCGCAGCCAAGGTCACCGATGAATACGTGCACGAGAACCCCTGGAAGTCCGTGAGCATCGCGGCTGGCGCGGGCCTGCTGATCGGCCTGTTGCTGGGCCGTCGATGAATGGTTGACGCCAAGGGCGCTCCAGTTACGGAGGCGGATCGCAAAGGGCGGCTGTTGTCGTCCTTGCAAGCCTTGTCCGCGACCCTGATGGCCATCCTCCAGACCCGTCTGGCCCTGGTGGCCACGGAGCTGGAGGAGGAGAAGCAGCGTCTGCTGGCCATCCTGGGCTGGGGCGCGGTCGCCATCCTCATGGGGACGGTGGCCAGCGTCTTCCTGGCCGGCTTCATCACGGTGCTGTTCTGGGACACGCATCCGCTGCTGGTGCTGGGTGGGCTGACGCTGGGCTTTGTGCTGGCTTGCGCCTGGGCCGTCGGGCAAGTCCGACAGGCCATCCATGGTGGTGGTGACCTGCTGGCGGCTTCTTTGGCTGAATTGCAGGCCGACCGCGATGCCCTGGCTGAAGCGGCTGCTCGTGGGCGCGCCCAATCCGATGGCGCCACGGCGGCCAGCACCGACGCCTCCGTGCGAGGACAGTGAGGGCCTATGCCTGATTCCGATCGCATGCAGGAGCTGGCGCTCAGGAAGCAGATGCTGATTCAGCGCAGCACCGTCTTGCGCCACACCTTGGCGATCCAGATGGACAAGCAACTGGCGCCAGTGGCGGGTGTGGCCGATCAGGCCGTGGCGGCGGGGCGCTGGTTGCGGGGCCATCCCTACTGGTTGATCGCGGGTGTGGTGGCCCTGGCCGTATGGCGCCCGACCGGCCTGACCCGTGTGGCGTCCAGGGGGGTGTGGCTCTGGCAGGCCTGGCGGCGTTGGCAGCCGGTGCTTCAACCCATGCTGACGCAATGGCGGGCGGCGCTTGAACAGGCGGAATCTGGCCCCCAGCCTGGTGGCCTTGAAGATCCTCAAAACAAAGGAGACCAGCAAGCATGCGCATGACGTTTTATGGCGCAACCGGCACGGTGACGGGTTCCAAGACCTTGGTGGAGGTGGGCGGCAAGCGGCTGCTTGTGGACTGCGGCCTGTTTCAGGGTTTCAAGACCCTGCGCGAGCGCAACTGGGCGCCTTTGCCTTTCGAGCCTGCGTCGCTGGATGCCGTGCTGCTGACCCATGCCCACATCGACCACAGCGGCAGCTTGCCGCTCCTGACGCGGCATGGCTTCAAGGGCGACATCTGGACGAGTTCGGCGTCGGCTGACCTGTGCGAGATTCTTTTGCAGGACACGGCCCATTTGCAGGAGGAAGAGGCGCGTTACCGCAACCGGCACGGTGCCACCAAGCACCAGCCGGCCGAGCCGCTCTACACCGTGCAGGATGTCAAGAACTGCCTGCGGCACATCAAGCACGTGGCGCCGGATGGCGTGATCGATCTGGGGCAGGGCGTGCATGTGCGCTTCATGCCGGCAGGACACATCCTGGGTGCCTCCAGCGTGGCCATTGAACACCAGGGCAAGACGGCCTTGTTCTCGGGCGACCTGGGCCGTGACGACGACCTGGTGATGCTGCCACCCACCACGGGTCAGAAGGCGGACTGGGTGGTGATCGAGTCGACGTATGGCGACCGCCTGCATCCCTCACTGGACCCGATCGACAAGCTGGGCGACGTGGTTCGCCGAACGGCGGCGCGTGGTGGCGCAGTCATCATCCCGGCTTTTGCCGTCGGGCGCACGCAAGGGCTGCTGTATGCGCTCTACCGCTTGCGCGAGGCCAGGGCCATCCCCGATATGCCGATCGTGCTGGACAGCCCCATGGCCATCTCGGCGACGGGCTTGTACGAACGGCATCGCGGCGAGCATCGCCTGACCGAGGAGGAGTGCGAAGGCATCCGCCACATGACCCGCTTCGTGCGCGACGTGGAGGAATCCAAGGCCCTGATGCAGCAGCGCTACCCCATGATCATCATCGCGGGCAGCGGCATGGTGACCGGTGGGCGCGTGCTGCACCACATCGCCCACTATGGGCCGCATTCGCGCAATGCCATCGTGCTCAGTGGCTTTCAGGCTGGGGGCACGCGCGGGGCATCGCTGGCGGCGGGCGCGACGTCCCTGAAGTTGTTTGGCGAGTACGTGCCGATGCGTGCGGAGGTCGTGCAGATCGAGGGCTTGTCGGCCCACGCGGATCAGGCTGGCTTGCTGGGCTGGTTGAAGGCCTTGGGGCAGGCGCCTCGCCATGTCTTCATCAACCATGGGGAGCCTCAGGCTGCCGACACCTTGCGTCTGCGTGTGAGCGAAACCCTGGGCTGGAAGGCCAGCGTGCCCGATTACAAGGACGTGGTCGAGCTGGATTGAGGCGCATCGGTGCCGAGGTCCGCTGCCTGAAAGCGCGCAATGCGTTCGGCGTCTGCGGGGTGGCTGCTGAAGGCGATGCCCAGGCCGCTGTCGAACTCGCCTCGCTTGCTGCGGTATTCGCGCAAACGCTGAAAGAACACGGCCATGGCCGAGGGACGCAGGTGGTTGGCGCGCATCAGGGCGATGGCAGCCTCGTCGGCTTCACGCTCGAAATCGCGCGAGTAGGCCAGGTGCCCCAGCAGGGCCGGTGCGCCGGCCAGCACGCCGCTGAAATCGCCAAAGGCCACGCTGCCGGCGACACTCAGCAGGCCCGCCTGGATCAGGCCGCGCAAGCCATGGCGCAAGGCCACATGGCCTGCCTCGTGGCCCAGCACGCCGATCAGCACGTCTTCGCGGTCTTTCAGCAGCTCAATGAGCTCGTCGGTAATGACGATGCTGCCGTCGGGCAGCGCGAAGGCGTTGGGCCCGATGCGTGCCTGCCTGAATTCCAGGGTGATGCGCGGTGTGGCCAGTGCTGCCGGGCGATGCCCAGCGCGGCCGACTTCGAGCGCGGGCATCAGGCGTGCGCGCCAGCGGTTTTGCTCGTCTGGCGCCAATTGGCTGGGGTGCAGCCATTGATCGTCCATGGCGCGAAGGGTGGCCGTGCTCATTTCGTGGCTGACCGCACTGGGGATCATGGGGGCGATGGCCCGGGCAGCCATTGGCAGCCCCCACCAGTAGCCCAGCGCTGCCACCATCAGCAGCACGGTGGTGGCCAGCATGGACCAGCGCCAGCTTTGGTGGGCCCTGACAGCCAGTGGCGTACCCAGGCCTTGCTCGTGCATCCAGCTGTCCCAGGCCTTATCGTCGAGGGCCTGCACCGTGCCGCCGTCGGCGAAATGCGCCAGGCGTGCACCATGGCGGGTACGCTCGGCCCAATCCACCTGGCTGAGCGCTACCTGCCGAATCAGCTGCGCGCTCGACAGTTGCAGCATGCCCTGGTCCAGCCACATGACTACCTCGTGGGCGCGCGAGGTCTTGCCATCGAAATAGCTCACCATCAATCGGGTTGAGGACATGGCGGCGCTCACAGTCCAACGTCCATGCCGATGAGGTCTGCGGCAAGGTCACCCGTGGCGTCCGAGCTACCCTGGCGCGCCTGGGCGATCAGGGCGTCGGGGTCTTGCCGGGTGTGGATCACGATGGCTTGAAGGCGGGCCTTGGCCAGTGCGACGGCCGCGAAAGGCCAGTACAAGCCCAATGTGAGCAGGATCAACAGCCAGTTCTTGAGCGCCAGGCGCGCCATGTAGGCCCAGCCCAGATGGCTTTTGAAGCGAACCAGGCGGTTGCCTGTTTGTGTCCAGACCAGATTCTGCATGCGGGCGTTGAAGTACGGTGCCACCACGATCTGGGTCAAGAGGATGTAGCCCAGCAAGATGGGCATGATCATGGCCATGTAGGCGCCCATCTGTTTGCCTATCTGGCGCGTGTCCGGGCCTGGGGGGGCATGATGCGTGCCCAAGGTGGCCCCCAGCAGCCCGCCCAGCACGCCCAGGCCCATCATGGCGCCGATACCCAGCAGACCAGTTTTCACAAAGATGCCCAGCATGTGGCGGTAGCTGGCCTTGAAGGTCGTCTGCAACTGGCCCAGGGCGTAGTGGGCGTGTTGATAGCGCTTCAAGCGCCACAGGGTGTAGGGCCCCACCAGCGTGGCCGTGAGCAGCATGCCCAGGGTGAGGGCGATGGGCAGCACCGCGCTGCCCAAGCTTTTGGGCAGCATGGCCAGCAAGATGCCGCCCAGCATGGTGACACCGACAGCCACGAGCATGGGTGCCAGGAAAACCATGTAGGCATCTTTCAGCGAGCCGCTGAAGTGGAACCGCAAACCGCGCCAGCTGGTTTGGGCCAGGCGAAATTGCAGCGAGGCGCGCATCAGGGCCGGCCACACGGCCGCCACGATGAAGCCGGCGATCATGCCGGACGTGGGCGATACCCGGCCCGCCGCGCCATACAGCAGCATGAGCGCGCTGACCAGTACGAAGCCACGCAGCATCTGCCTGGGGTTGCCATGGAAGTCGAGTGGGTGCCCGATGACAAGGGTGTTGCCGTAGAAGTAGCGAAGCCTGCGCACCTTGGCCCAAGGGTAGTAGAGCCCAAAGGTGAGCAGCATCATCAGGAGGTTGACGATCCAGATCCTGAAATATTCGCTGCCTGAGCCCGTGAACTGCACGGTGTGGAGGCTGACGGGACGTGGTGGCGCGGAGCCGGTGATCAGCGGGGAGGCGATCAGGCCACCGGCCTCATGGGCCGGCAGACGATGGGTCTGGTTCATGTGTTTCCCTGTTTTTTGTATGGAAGGGCCGGGCTTGTGAGGTTTGAGCCGGCGCAATCGGCAAGCCCGCCTACAATTTTTGGATGAACGAGCGCACCGATACCCCTGGATTGTTTCCTCAACAGCCCCCGGCGGGCAACTCCCCCATGCTGGTGGGACTCAATCCTGAACAACTGGCCGCCGTGACGGCGCCCCCTGGCCCTGCACTGATCCTGGCAGGCGCCGGTTCGGGCAAAACGCGTGTGCTCACCACCCGGATCGCCTGGTTGTTGCAGACCGGGCAGGTCTCGCCCGCCGGCATCATGGCCGTGACCTTCACCAACAAGGCAGCCAAGGAAATGCAGGCGCGCCTGTCGGCCATGTTGCCCATCAACACGCGGGCGATGTGGATCGGGACCTTCCACGGGCTGTGCAACCGCTTTCTGCGCGCGCACGCCAGGATCGCCGGGCTGCCGCAGGCCTTCCAGATCCTGGATACGCAGGACCAGCTCTCTGCCGTCAAGCGGGTGATCAAGGCGCTGAAGTTCGACGAGGAACGCGTGGTGCCCAAGCAGACCACCTGGTTCATCGCCGGTTCCAAGGAGGACGGCCTGCGTCCGAAAGACATCCAGCCACGCGACGAGCTGGGCCGCATGCAACTGGCCGTCTACCAGGCTTACGAAGACCAGTGCCAGCGCGAGGGCGTGGTCGATTTCGCCGAGTTGATGCTGCGCACCTACGAGATCATGCGCGATCACCCGGAGGTGCGCGAGCACTACCAGCGCCGCTTCAAGCACATCCTGGTCGACGAGTTCCAGGACACCAACCGCCTGCAGTACCTGTGGCTCAAGATGTTCGCGGGCAACCCAGCGACGACGGGCAACAGCGTCTTTGCCGTTGGCGATGATGACCAGAGCATCTACGCCTTCCGCGGTGCGCAGGTCGGCAATATGGCGGACTTCGAACGCGAGTTCCGCGTGCCGCAGGTCATCAAGCTGGAGCAGAACTACCGCAGCCACGGGCACATCCTGGATGCGGCCAACACGCTGATCTCCCAGAACAGCCGCCGCCTGGGCAAGAACCTGCGCACGGACGCGGGGCAGGGCGAGCCCATCCGCATCTACGAGGCCAGCAGCGATTTCGCCGAAGCCCAGTGGGTGGTCGACGAAGCGCGGCAGTTCAAGCGCGATGGTCAGCCTTTGCATGAAGTGGCGGTGCTCTATCGCAGCAATGCGCAGTCGCGGGTGATCGAGTCGGCCTTGTTCAATGCCGGCGTGCCTTACAAGGTGTACGGTGGCCTGCGCTTCTTCGAGCGCGCCGAAGTCAAGCATGCGCTGGCCTATCTGCGCCTGCTTGAGAACCCGAACGACGACACCAGCTTCCTGCGTGTGGTGAACTTCCCGGCGCGCGGCATCGGGGCGCGCAGCGTGGAGTCGCTGCAGGATGCGGCACGGTCGACCGGGCGCAGCCTGGGCCAGAGCGTGACGGCGGTAGCGGGCAAGGCCGGCGCGAACTTGCAGGCTTTTGTGGTACTGATTGATGCCATGCGGGAGGCCACACGCGGCCTGACCCTGCGCCAGATCATCGAGCATGTGGTCGAGGCCTCAGGCCTGGCTGACTTCTATCGCTCTGAAAAGGAAGGCCAGGAGCGCCTGGAGAACCTGGCCGAACTGGTGAATGCCGCCGAGGCCTTCGTGACCCAGGAAGGCTTTGGCAAAGACGCCGTGGCCTTGCCAGTGGATGAGCCGGCGGGTACCTTGGCGGAAGGCTTGCCTGCCGCCGTGGCCCGCGTGGACACCCTGCCCGATGCGGAAACCGGCGAGATCATCTCGCCCTTGCTGGCCTTCCTGACGCATGCCTCGTTGGAGGCCGGCGACAACCAGGCTCAGGCGGGGCAAGACGCCGTCCAGTTGATGACCATCCATGCGGCCAAGGGCCTGGAGTTCAACAACGTCTTCCTCACCGGCTTGGAAGAAGGGTTGTTCCCGCACGAGAACTCGATGAACGATGCCGACGGGCTGGAGGAAGAGCGCCGCCTGATGTACGTGGCCATCACCCGGGCCCGTCAGCGTTTGCACATCAGCTTCAGCCAGACGCGGATGCTGCATGGTCAGACGCGCTATCACATCAAGAGCCGTTTCCTTGACGAACTGCCGGAAGGGGCCTTGAAGTGGCTCACGCCACGCAACCAGGGCTTTGGCTCGGGCTTTGCCAAGTCCTACAACGATGCCTGGGCCAGCGGGCGCGGCATGGGCTCGATGGTGGGCGCGGGGGCGCAGCCTTATCGGCCCTATCCTTCACGCAAGGAAGACGATTTCAAGGACCTGACCGCGCCGCTGCCCAGCAAGATGGCGCAGGCCAAGACCGAGGGCGGCTTGCGTGTGGGCCAGAGCGTGTTTCACAACAAGTTCGGCGAGGGCGTGGTGCTGACGCTCGAAGGCTCAGGGACCGACGCGCGCGTGCAGGTCAATTTCGGCCGTCACGGCACCAAGTGGCTGATGCTGAGCGTGGCCAAGCTCACGCCCATCGAGTAAGCGCGGCAGGCGGGCTTAAACCAGCCCGTTGCGGATCGCGTAGACCGTCAGCTCGGAGTTGTTGGTCAGGCCCAGCTTCTCAAGCACGCGGGCCCTGTAGACGCTCACAGTCTTGGGGCTCAGCAGCAGTTGCTCGGCGATGTCAGACAGGCGCTTGCCCGATGCGATCATCACCAGGGTCTGCAACTCGCGGTCCGAGAGCTTCTGGTGGGCGTCTTCCTGCGTGGGCGAGTTGAGGTTCTCGACCAGCATCTGCGCCATCTCAGGCGTCACGTACTTCTTGCCCAGGGCCACGGTGCGCACGGCCGCCACGATCTGCGCGGCGTCACTGCCCTTGTTGAGGTAGCCCGAGGCGCCGGCTTTCAGGGCGCGCATGGCGTACTGGTCTTCGGGGTACATCGAAACCACCAGCACCCTGAGCATGCTGCCTTCTTCCTTGAGCACGTGCAGCACGTCCAGGCCGCTGCGGCCGGGCAGGTTGATGTCGAGCACGAGCACGTCGCAGCTCTTGTCGCGCAGCAAGGTGCGCAACTCACCGTAGTCGGACGCCTCGCCCATCACCTCGATGTCGGGTGCATCGGCCAGGGTGTCGCGGATACCGCGTCGGATCAGGGCATGGTCGTCGCAGAGTATGACTTTGATCATGGTGCCTAGCAGGGCTCTAACCCCATACGGTGGGGTCGTCCGGATCCGTCTCGTTGCCCATCGTGCTGTTGTCGAAATCGGGCATCAGACGGTCGATGAACCCATTTTCCGGGCCCGAGAGCGGAACGGACAGGATCAGCGTGGTGCCGTCAGGGTTGCTGCTGATGTCGACCCAGCCGCCCACCGTCTCGGCCCGCTCGTGCAGACCCCGGATACCGAAGGAGCGGGCCTTGGCCAAGTCTTCCGCACTCAAGCCTCTGCCATTGTCGGTCACTTCCAGCGACAAGACGCCGCCCGCCTGGGTCACATCCACACTGACGCGGCTGGCCTGTGCGTGTTTGGAGACATTGGTCAAGGCCTCTTGCGCGAAACGGTAGGCGACCAGGGGTACGCCCGGCGCCAGTTGCAGCTTTTCGTGGCTGGTGCGGAAGATGACCTGCAGGCCGGTGCGCTTGGCGAAGCGGTCGCTCATCCATTGCAGGGCGGCCACCAGGCCCTGCTCCAGGATGGCCGGACGCAGGTTGTGCATGATGCGCTGGCTGGCCTCGTGGGCGTGGCCGACCGATTCCAGCGCCTGCTGCACGCGCTCGGCGATTTCGGGCGAGGCGGCATGCCGTGCGATCCAGGCCAGGTCGAACTTCACGGCGGTGAGTGCGCCCCCCACGTCGTCGTGGATTTCGCGGGCGATGGCGGCGCGCTCCTGCTCGATGCTGGTCTGCAAGTGCTGGGCGAGTTCGCGCAGTTGCTGGCGCGATCGGCTCAAAGCCAGGTCGGCGCGCTGTTTCGCGATGCGGGTGCGGTTGGCCTCGATGGCCAGCAGGGCGGCAGGGGCCAGGCGGGCCAGGTTGCTCTTGAGCAGGTAGTCGTTGGCGCCGTTGCGCATGGCCTGCACGGCGATGTCCTCGCCGATTTCGCCTGACACCAGAATGAACGGGATCAGCTTGCCCATTGACCGCACTTTGTCCAGGGCGGCCAGGCCGGAATAACCGGGCAGGTTGTAGTCGGAGAGGATGAGATCCCAGTCCTGCTCCATGGCTTCAATCAGGGCCGATTCGCATTCCACCCGAACGATGTCGGCGTTGATGCCGCCGCGACGCAGGTGAATGGCCACCAGGGCGTGGTCCTCGTCGTTGTCCTCCAGATGCAGGACACGCAACCTCAAAGGCTGCATGGTGGACGAGCCAAATGCAGCGGGTGCGGGGGCTGGTTCTGGCAGGGCGGACATGTCGGACACCGGTTTCCTTCGCTCCTTCAATCTCGCGATTTAAGCCACATTTCACCGCGTCATTGTGATCATAAGGCGGTGAGAAATGCGAAAAATTCTAACAACCCGCGCGGCCGAGCGATCTGATTGATTTCGGTATTAAGGATCCCCCGGATTTGGCCGACAACGTCTGTGTGCCATGCCGTCCGGAAAAGCGGCGGCGAGTCCCAAACCTGGTTGAGTGGAGCCAAGATGAGCTACGACGATCCCGTCGAAAACCGGCCTGCCGAGATGCCGTTGCTGCTGGCGGCCGAGTTGCAAGACCACTTGATGACGGCCACCAACGACCTGGAACGCCTGCAGCGCCTGCTGGACGACGCTTGCCTGGTGCTCATGGACGGATTTCATGGCACTGCGGGCCAGCTCGGCGAGGTGATCGATCTTGGCCACGAGGTGACGCCCCATCTGCAGGCGGTCAGGCAGACCCTGTACAAGACCGTCACCGCCCTGCAGTTCCAGGACATGGCGTCGCAGCTGATCACCCACACGAACAAGCGCTTGCGCAACTGCGCCGACCAGATCGCCCGCGAGGCCCTGGGCGACGATGACCCTGATGGCATCGCCGTGGTGGACGATGCCCCCCTCAAGCCCAACCCCGTTACGCAAGACGAGGTTGACGCCGGTTCGGTCGAGTTGTTCTAAAGAACCCGTACCGCAAGCCGAAATACCGCACGCGTCATTTGTTATAGCTGACTGCCCACAAGTTCATTTTTAAGCACCGGAGAGCGACATGCACTCGATTCTCGCCGTCGACGATTCAGCATCCATGCGTCAAATGGTTTCCTTCACGCTCAAGAGCGCCGGCTACAACGTCGTCGAAGCGGTGGATGGACAGGATGCCTACGAAAAGGCCCAAGGCCGCAGCTTTGACCTGGTGCTGACCGACCAGAACATGCCGCGCATGGATGGCATCAGCCTGACCAAGAAGCTGCGCGAAACCCCCCAGTTCAAGACTACGCCGATCTTGATGCTGACCACCGAGTCGAGCGATCAGATGAAGCAGGCCGGCCGCGCCGCGGGTGCCACCGGTTGGTTGGTCAAGCCGTTTGACCCGACCAAGCTCATCGAAGTGATCCAGAAAGTGATCCGCTGAGCCCGAGCGGTTCAGCCCAGGCGTCGCATCGAATCCCAGGAGTCAGAGATGGCAGAAACCAGCACGGACAACAGCTCGGCAGCAGGCATTGACCTGAGCCAGTTCTATCAAGTTTTCTTCGAAGAGGCAGGCGAGAACCTCGAAAACATGGAACAGCTCCTGCTGGAGCTGGACATCGAGGCTGCCGACGACGAGGAGATGAACGCCATCTTCCGTTGCGCCCACTCCATCAAGGGCGGCGCCGCGACCTTCGGTTTCTCTGACGTGGCCGAGCTGACCCACCAGATGGAGACGCTGCTGGACAAGCTGCGCCGCCATGAGCTGGTGCCCACGCCGCCGATGGTGGACGTGCTGCTGCAATCGGGTGATGCGCTCAAGGCCATGCTGGGGCGCCATCAGGGCTCCGGTGGCGATGTGGTCGACACCACCGAACTGCTGTTCAACATCCGCGCCATGGTGGCCGGTGAGGCGCCTCCTGCCGCTGCGGCCCCGGCCTCGCCTGCGGCGGCCAAGGTCGAGGCTCCTGTTGCCCAGTCAGCCGCGCAAGCCGCCGCGCCCAGCACGGGCAAGCGCATCGTCGAACTGCGTGTGGGCCCGCTCAGTGACTTGTCGGTGGCCGACAACCTGGTTGACCTGTTCAAGGAAATCCCCGATCTGGGCACCATCGAAGCCCTGCCCGATGACCCCGCACTGCCCCAGATCCGCCGCTTCAAGGTGGACACGGCCAGTGCCGAGTCCGACATGCTGGACCTGTTCACCTTCCATGTGGCACGCGAGCAAGTGGCTTTCGTGCCCTTTGGCGCCGCCGCATCGAGCACCGCAGCAACAGCGGGGGCTCAGGCCGCCGCGCCCGCCGCCGCGCCCGAGACTGGCTATGGCTTTTTTGACGACGCACCTGGGGCCCCCACCGCAGGCCAACCGGCTGCGGCAGTGTCTGCGCCCGTGGAGCCAGCTCCTGCCAAACCGGTCGCAGTTGCCAAGCCCGCCGCACCCAAAGCCGACAAGCCTGCTGCGGCGCTGGAAGCATCGACGATTCGCGTCTCCGTCGAGAAGGTCGACCAGCTCATCAACCTGGTGGGCGAGCTGGTGATCACGCAAGCCATGCTGGCCCAGAACAGCCGCGGCCTGGATCCGGTTGTCTACCAGCAGCTGGTCACCGGCCTGACCGATCTGGACCGCAACACCCGTGACCTGCAAGAGGCCGTGATGTCGATCCGGATGATTCCGATGTCGACGGTGTTCAGCCGCTTCCCCCGCATGCTGCGCGACCTGGCCAACAAGCTGGGCAAGAAGGTCGAGCTGGTCACGCAAGGTGAAGCCACCGAACTGGACAAGGGCCTGGTCGAGAAGATCACCGACCCGCTGACCCATCTGGTGCGCAATTCGTGCGACCACGGCGTGGAAATGCCGGCTGACCGTCTGGCCGCTGGCAAGCCGGAGGTGGGCACCATCACCCTGGCTGCCTCGCACCAAGGCGGCTCCATCGTGATCGAAGTGCGCGATGATGGCCGCGGCCTGTCTCGCGAGAAGCTGCTGCGCAAGGCCCGTGAAAAGGGCATCGATGCGCCTGACAGCCTGACCGACAGCGAAGTGTGGAACCTCATCTTCGCGCCGGGCTTTTCCACCGCCGAAACCGTGACCGACGTGTCGGGCCGTGGCGTGGGCATGGACGTGGTCAAGAAGAACATCACCTCGCTGGGTGGCACGGTGGAGATCGACTCCGCCGAAGGCTACGGCATGCGCGTGGCGGTGCGTCTGCCCCTGACGCTGGCCATCATGGACGGCATGAGCGTGGGTGTGGGCGAAGAGGTCTACATCCTGCCGCTGTCGTCGGTGGTCGAGTCCTTCCAGGTCAGCCCCGAGATGATCAAGACCGTGGGCGGCTCGGGCCGCGTGGTCGAGGTCCGCGACGAGTACATGCCGGTGGTCGAGCTGGAGAAGGTCTTCCAGGTGCCCCGTTTCGACTGGGAGCACACCAGCGGGATCATGGTGGTCGTCGAGGCCGAGAACGGCCGCGTGGCCATGCTGGTCGACGAGCTGCTGGGCCAGCAGCAGGTGGTGGTCAAGAACCTGGAGACCAACTACCGCAAGGTTCACGATGTGTCGGGCGCCACCATCATGGGTGATGGCCGCGTGGCATTGATTCTGGACGTGGGCAGCCTCGTGCGCCGCTCGCGTCATTGAGACAGACAGGAGAGCGTGCGATGGGCATGATGGAAAAACTGGATGTGCAAGCCGATCTGGCTCGCGAGTACCTGACCTTCCGCCTGGGCGACGAAGAGTACGGCATCGACATCCTGAAGGTTCAGGAAATCCGTGGGTATGAGAACCCCACGCGCATTGCCAACGCGCCGCACTTCCTCAAGGGGGTGGTCAACCTGCGCGGCACGATTGTCCCTATCGTCGACCTGCGTATGCGCTTTGGCTGCTCCTCGGCGGAGTACAACGCCTTTACCGTGTCGATCGTCCTGCACATCGGGCAGCGCACGATCGGTGTGGTGGTGGACTCTGTCAGCGATGTGATGGAGATCCCTGCAGAGGCCATGCGGACCGCGCCCGAGATGACCTCGGCCGTTGACGCAAGCTACATCCGTGGCCTGGCCCAAGTCGGTGAGCGCATGGTGATCCTGCTGGACATCGAGGGCATGCTGATGAGCCAGGACATGGGCCTGATCGACTGACTGATTGACTGACGCAAGGAGCAGCACGTGAGCATGAGCAGATCCCCTTGTTTGTTGTTGGTGGCCCTGGGCCTGTTTGCCGGCGCAGCCATGGCTGCTGAAGGTGGCGCGACAAAGGAAGAGGCCGTGGCCATGGTCAAGAAGGGCGTGGCGGCGATCAAGTCGGCCGGTGCTGACAAGACCTATGCCGAGATCAGCGACAAGGGCAATGCCACCTGGCATCATCAGGATCTGTACCTGACGGTTTATGCGCTGGACGGCACGGTCAAGGCCCATGGTGCCAATGCCAAGATGATCGGCAAGAACCTGATCGAGCTGAAAGACATCGACGGCAAGGCCTTCGTCAAGGAGCGCATGGACCTGGCCAAGGCCCACGCCAACTTCTGGCAGGACTACAAGTTCACCAACCCCGAGACCAAGAAGATCGAGCCCAAAAGCATGTATTGCGAGAAGCTCGATGAGACCGTGGTCTGCGGTGGCATCTACAAATAACACATCTGCTGCCGCATGAAATTGCGCACTCAACTGTTGACCGCACCGGTGATCGCCTGTGCGGTTTTGTTTTTCTGTCTCGTCGGCTTCCTCTTCGTCATTGGCAACTACGAGCGCAAGGCCCATGCGACTTATGAGGCCACGGGCTATCACCAAGACGAGGTGGCATCTGTCATGCAGAAGCTGGCCGATGCCAACGTGACGCTGTACCGGACGGTGGCCATCATCGCGTCCATGAGCGACGCCGATGTGCAGGCTCGGCGCAAGGACCTGAGCAAGACGGGGCAGGAGGTGGCCCAGTCCGTGTCGGAGTTGCTCAGCGTCGAGGATGGCCAGTCGGATGCCGCCAAGGCCTTCGCCGAGTCGTCGAAGAAGTTCTTCAGCAGTGCGGACAGCGCCATCGACCTGGCCACCGTGGACCCCAACACCGGCGTTGCGGCCTTGCAGACAGCCGATGCGGCCTACAAGCGCATGGTCGACAGCATGGGCAAGCTGGCGAGCCTGGTGTCGCGTCGCTCTGAAGGCGAGATCGCGGATCTGGAGTCTGCCTTGACGCGCCAGCAGGTGCTCATTGCCGTGCTGGGTTTGCTGGCCGGTACCGCCGCCTTTGCCTTTGCCTGGGTGATGCAAAGCCGCATCATCCGTGATGTACGAGAGGCCGCTCAGGCCGCTGAGGACGTGGCACAGGGGCGTTTCGATCAGATGGTGCAGGTGCAGCGCAGCGACGAGCTGGGGCAACTGCAAGCCTCACTGGCCAGGATGGTGGAGGGGCTGTCTTCGTCCATCAGCATCGTGCAGGAAGCGGCTTCTTCCATCAGGCAGGCCTCCAGTGAGATCGCGGCGGGCAATCAGGATCTGAGCGCCCGCACCGAGAACACAGCCTCCAGCCTGCAGGCCACGGCCTCGTCCATGGAGCAGCTCACGGGCACAGTGCGCCACACCGTGGAGTCGGCGCATTCGGCCAACAGCCTGGTTCAGGCTGCGTCCGATGCAGCCAAGCGCGGCGGTGGCGTGATGGAGCAGGTGGTGTCCAACATGGCCGAGATCGACGCGGCCTCGCGCAAAATCAACGAGATCATCGGCGTGATCGACGGCATCGCTTTCCAGACCAACATCCTGGCCTTGAATGCGGCGGTGGAAGCCGCACGGGCCGGCGAGCAAGGGCGGGGTTTTGCCGTGGTGGCTGGCGAGGTGCGTTCGCTGGCGCAGCGCAGTGCCAATGCGGCGCGTGAGATCAAGACGCTGATTGGCTCATCCACCGAGCGCGTGGAGGCCGGAGCCCGGCTGGTGCAGGAAGCGGGCTCCTCGATGCAGGATATCGTGGCCGGCGTGGAGCGCGTGACGCAGATCATCACCGAGATCACCCATGCCGCCGATCAGGAGTCGCATGGCATTGAGCAGGTCAGTGCTGCCGTGACCGAGCTGGATCAGATGACCCAGCAGAACGCGGCGCTGGTCGAGGAGTCCGCCGCTGCGGCCGACAGCCTGAAGATGCAGGCACAGATGCTCACCGATGTGGTGGGGCGTTTCAAGCTGCGGACTTGATATCGGCGCTTGCCTCAGGCCTTGCGCATGATGCCCACGACGCCTTGGGCCACGAGACGGTCCAGTTCATCGAGCGGCACCAGCAGGCGCGCTGCCGCATCGACCACCTCGCGTTGAGGCGGTGCCCAAACGGGAGCTGGCCAGCGGGTATCCCAGTCGAAGCGGGCGATCACATGCCAGTGCAAGTGCGGCACCACATTGCCCAACGAAGCCAGGTTGACCTTGCTGGGCTGCAGGTGCTCGCGCAGCGTTTCCTCGATGCGCTCGACTACTGACATCATCAGCACGCGGTCAGCGGCATCCAGGTCGGTCCATTCCCTGACGTGGTCGTTCCAGATCACGCGGTAGAAGGCCGGGTGATCGGCCTCTGCCGCCCGGATCACACGCAGCTTGCTGGCACGCAGGATCAGCTTGCCGCCGTCCTGCATGCACAGCTCGCAACCCACCTGGCGCGTCGTATCGAGCTGCCCCATGTCAGACCAGAACGCGCTCGATGCCGCCCGTATTGGCGCGGTCCACGTACTCGCGCATCCAGTTGTCGCCCAGGATCTGCTTGGCCATCTCGACCACGATGTAGTCGGCTTCGAGCAGGCCGTTCTGCGTGTCTTCGCCATAGCGGCTCAGGCCTTGCAGACAGGCGGGGCAGGAGGTCAGTATCTTGACGTTGTCCTTCTCACTGATCAGGCCCTTGTCGCGCAACTCGGCCTCGCCCTTGCGGATCTCTTCCTCCTTGCGGAAGCGGATCTGTGTGGACACATCAGGCCTGCTGGCAGCCAGCGTCCCCGCCTCGCCGCAGCAGCGGTCTGACTTGATCACACCGTCGCCCACCAGGGCCTTGACCGTCTTCATCGGGTCCTGCAGCTTCATGGGTGTGTGGCAGGGGTCGTGGTAGAGGAAGGCGCCCTTGCCTTGCAGCGTGATGCCTTTCTCCAGCAGGTACTCGTGGATGTCGATGATGCGGCAGCCAGGGAAGATCTTGTCGAACTGGTAGCCCTGCAACTGGTCGTAGCAGGTGCCACAAGACACGACCACCGTCTTGATGTCCAGGTAGTTGAGCGTGTTGGCGACGCGGTGGAAGAGCACGCGGTTGTCCGTGATCATCTTCTCCGCCTTGTCGAACTGGCCAGCGCCGCGTTGCGGGTAGCCACAGCACAGGTAGCCAGGCGGCAGCACGGTCTGCACGCCCGCATGCCAGAGCATGGCTTGCGTGGCCAGGCCCACTTGCGAGAACAGGCGCTCCGAACCGCAGCCTGGGAAATAGAACACCGCCTCGGAATCGGCCGTGGTCTTCTTGGGGTCGCGGATGATGGGGACGTAGTCCTTGTCCTCGATGTCCAGCAGCGCACGGGCCGTCTTCTTGGGCAGGCCGCCGGGCATCTTCTTGTTGATGAAGTGGATGACCTGTTCCTTGAGCGATGCCGTGCCGACCGAGGCCGGGGGCGCGCTGGTCTGGTGCTTGGCCGCGATCTTCAGCACGTCGTTGCCCAGGCGCTGCATCGGGATCGCCACATTGACCAATGCGCTGCGTACGACCTTGATCGTCTGAGGGTTGGTCGTGTTGATCAGGGAGCTGAACACGCTGCCCGGCCTGAAGCTCTTCTTGCCCATCTTGTTGAGCAGGTTGCGCATGTTCATCGACACGTCACCGAAGTCGATCTTGACAGGGCAGGGCGACAGGCACTTGTGGCAGACCGTGCAGTGGTCGGCCACGTCCTCGAACTCTTCCCAGTGCTTGATCGACACGCCACGGCGCGTCTGCTCTTCATACAGGAAGGCTTCGACCAGCAGCGAGGTGGCCAGGATCTTGTTGCGCGGGCTGTAGAGCAGGTTGGCGCGCGGCACGTGGGTGGCGCACACCGGCTTGCACTTGCCGCAGCGCAGGCAGTCCTTGACGCTGGCGGCGATGTCGCCGATGTCCGACTGCTGCATGATCAGCGACTCGTGCCCCATCAGACCGAACGAAGGCGTGTAGGCCTCGGTCAGATCGGCGGCATGCACGTCATCGCCCAGGGCCTTGAGCGCGGCACCGCGCAGCAGCTTGCCCTTGTTGAAACGGCCTTCGGGGTCGACCTTCTGTTTGTAGGCCGTGAAGTTGGCGATCTCGTCGTCCGTGAGGAATTCGAGCTTGGTGATGCCAATGCCGTGCTCGCCCGAGATCACGCCGTCCAGCGAGCGAGCCAGCTTCATGATGCGGGCCACGGCTTCGTGCGCCGTCTGCAGCATCTCGTAGTTGTCGCTGTTGACGGGGATGTTGGTGTGCACATTGCCGTCGCCGGCGTGCATGTGCAGGGCCACCCACACGCGGCCGCGAAGCACCTGCTTGTGGATGCGCTTGAGTTCGTCGATCACGGTGCTCAGCGCGGCGCCGTTGAAGACCTTGGCGAGCTCGTCGCGGATCTCCTTCTTCCAGCTGGCGCGGATGCTCCACGTTTGCAGCAGGTTGAAGACGGTGTCGCCCGCCTCGGGCGTGTACGTGCCGTTGCGATGCTGTTCGTAGCCCAGGGCCACGAGCTGGTCGCCGACCGCGCTGAGCGGCGTGTCGATGTGGTCGTAGAGGAACTGCCAGCGTGAGCGCACCGTGTCGAGGTGGGCCAGCGCCGCGCTGACCTTCTCGGCCAGGGCCTCGGTGCTGGGCAGCTCGGCGGCGTCTTCGACCTTGCCCAGGAAGTTCGAGACATGCAGGTTGCCGGCCTTGAAGAAGGCATCGAATGCGTCGACCAGGGCCAGCTTGTTGCGCAGGCTCAGCTCGATGTTGATGCGCTCAATGCCCAGCGTGTACTCGCCCATGCGTGGCAGGGGGATCACCACGTCTTCGTTGACCTTGAAGGCGTTGGTGTGCTTGGCAATGGCTGCGGTGCGCTTGCGGTCGGCCCAGAACTTCTTGCGGGCATCGCTGCTGACCGCGATGAAGCCTTCGCCCGAGCGGCCATTGGCCAGGCGGATGACCTCGCTGGTGGCGCGGGCCACGCGGTCTTCGTCGTCACCCACGATGTCGCCGATCAGGACCATCTTGGGCAATGTGCCGCGCTTGCTCTTGGTGGCATAACCCACGGCGCGCAGGTAGCGGTCGTCGAGGTGCTCCAGGCCGGCGAGGATGGCACCACCTGCCTGCTTCATCTCCTCGAACATGAAGTCCTTGATCTCGACTATCGAGGGCACGCCTTCCTTCGGGTTGCCGAAGAACTCCAGGCAGACGGTGCGCACATGCTTGGGCATGCGGTGCACCACCCAGCGTGCGCTGGTGATCAGGCCATCGCAGCCTTCCTTCTGGATGCCGGGCAGGCCGGCGAGGAACTTGTCAGTGACGTCCTTGCCCAGGCCTTCCTTGCGGAATATGCGGCCAGGGATATCGAGCTTTTCCGTGCGCAGAGGTGTCTTGCCATCGGCCGCGAAATAGCGCAGCTCGAAACTGGCGACCGCGACGTCGTGAATTTTGCCCAGATTGTGATTGAGGCGCACCACCTCCAGCCATTCGGCATCGGGGGTGACCATGCGCCAGGAGGCGAGGTTGTCCAGCGCCGTGCCCCATAGCACGGCCTTCTTGCCACCGGCGTTCATGGCGACGTTGCCGCCCACGCACGAAGCCTCGGCCGAAGTCGGGTCCACGGCGAACACGAAGCCCGAGCGCTCGGCTGCATCGGCCACACGCTGCGTGACCACGCCGGCGCCCGTCCACACGGTGGGCACCTTGTGCGCCACGCCGGGCAGGTCGACCAACTCGACCTCGGTCATCTGTTCGAGCTTTTCCGTGTTGATCACGGCGCTCTTCCAGGTCAGTGGCACGGCACCGCCGGTATAGCCCGTGCCGCCGCCACGCGGGATGATGGTCAGGCCCAGTTCAACGCAGCCCTTGACGAGCGCGGCCATCTCCTCTTCGGTGTCCGGCGTGAGGACCACGAAGGGGTATTCGACGCGCCAGTCGGTGGCGTCGGTCACGTGGGCAACGCGGCTGAGGCCGTCGAACTTGATGTTGTCGGCGCGGGTGACGCGGCCCAGCACCTTGGTCGTGCGCACGCGCAAGGCACCCATCTGGTCGAAAGCCTTGGCGAAGCGGTCCACGGCGGCGCGCGCGGCGTTCAGCAACTCGCCGACCAGGGCGTCGTGACCGGGCTGGCGGCGCTTGTCGACCTCGGCCAGGCGGTGGTGCAGGGCGTCGATCAGCAGGGCGCGCCGCTTGGGGTTGTCCAGCAGGTCGTCTTGCAGATAGGGGTTGCGCTGCACGACCCAGACGTCGCCCAGTACCTCATACAGCATGCGGGCGGAACGACCGGTCTGACGTTCGACGCGCAGCAGGGAGAGCACCTCCCAGGCGCGCTGGCCCAGCAGACGCTGGACGATTTCGCGGTCCGAAAAGGAGGTGTAGTTGTAGGGGATCTCGCGCAGGCGCGGTTGGCCGTCAGCGTGGGCGTCAGCCGCCTGGGCGGCCATATGGGTCAACTCGATGGGTGCGTTCATGAGGTCGCCAGGCGGGAAAAGGCCGGATTCGACAAAGAGCAAAACGCCTGGGGTTTGATGACAAAGCCCAGGCATTTCAAAAAGGGGTGGTTTTCGCGCCTGAGGCGAGATGTTAACGCAGCGGGTCATGCCCTCGGGCAGAAAAGGGCAACCGACAGGGTCTTCTGGCGGCGTTTAGGCTTGGCGCAAATCGGTATTCTGAGCACCAGTTCAGAATTCAAAGCTGTCGAGCCCGCCATGACTTCATACGGATCCAAAGTCGCCGACTGGCCCTATCCCTGCTGGATTGCCCACCGCGGTGCGGGCAAGCTCGCCCCGGAAAACACCCTGGCGGCCTTCCGTCTGGGGGCCGACCACGGTTTCGCGATGTTCGAGTGCGACGTCAAGCTTAGCGCCGACGGCGAGCCCTTCCTGCTGCATGACGCCGAGCTGGACCGCACGACCAATGGTCAGGGCTCTGCTGCCATCCAGACCTGGGACAAGCTATCCCGACTGGACGCCGGCAGCTGGCACGGCCGAGCCTACGCCGGCGAGCCCCTGCTACGCCTGGAGGCTCTGGCCCGGTGGCTGCAGGCCCTGGGCCTGATGGTCAATCTGGAAATCAAGCCTTCACCCGGTGAAGAGGTGCGCACCGGCCGCATCGTGGCCCAGCACGTGGCCAGGCTGTGGTCACAGTCGGAGATCAAGCCCTTGCTGAGTTCGTTCAGCGTGGAGGCGCTCCAGGCCGCCAAGGACGCCCAGCCCGATCTGCCGCGCGCCTTGCTGCTGGACAGATGGGTGCGTGACGCGGTCGATCAGGCCGTGGCGCTGGGCTGCCGGGCCATGGTGGTGAACCAAGCTCAGCTCGATGTAGACAAGATTGAACTGGGCCATGCAGTCGGGCTCAAGATGCTGACCTACACGGTCAATGATGCGACCCGGGCCAGCTCGCTCTGGTACGCGGGACTGGATGGCCTGATCACGGACCGCATCGACATGTTCGAGCCACAGGCCCGCCTGGGCCTGAACCCTGGCTACATGTCACCCACGATCGGCACGCTGCTCGATCCGGCGGGCGACAGTCAGCAAGGCTTTCTGGCCGGCCACCATGCTTGATGGGCTCGTTCGCACAGGTCTGTCGCCTTATGTTGCCCGGCTTGGGCGCCGCCGCGCAAGTGACGGATCAAGCTTTGCGCACCCCGCGTGAGGTTTATGAAGTCAGCCGAGCGCTTTGAGCAGCTTGTCGTGGATGCCGCCAAAGCCGCCGTTGCTCATGCACAGGATGTGATCACCGGCCTTGGCCTGCTTGGCCACCTTGGCGACCAGCGCGTCGATGGTGTCCACCACGATGGCGCGTTCGCCCATCTCGGCCAGGGCCTCGTTGGCATCCCATTCCAGCCCGCCGCTGTGGCAGAAGGCGAGATCCGCTTCTTCGAGTGACCAGGGCAGCAAGGCCTTCATGGTACCCAGCTTCATCGTGTTGGAGCGGGGTTCGAACACGGCCAAGATGCGACTGCCCGGACCGACCTTGCGGCGCAGGCCATCGACCGTGGTGCGGATGGCAGTGGGGTGGTGAGCGAAATCGTCGTAGACGGTGATGCCCTTGACCTCGCCGCGCACTTCCAGGCGCCGCTTGACGTTGGCGAACTGCCCCAGCGCTTCGCAGGCCTGTTGCGGTGTCACGCCCGCGTGTTCGGCTGCGGCAATCGCGGCCAGCGCGTTCATCTGGTTGTGTTCGCCCAGCAAACTCCACTCGACGCGCCCGACCAGCACGCCGGCCTTGAGCACATCGAAGGCATGCGGCTCGCCACGGGCCCGAAAGCCCGGGGTGTCGCCGCGCACGCCAAAGCGCGCCACGTCGCTCCAGCAACCGCGCTCCAGCACGCGGGCCAAGGCCTCTTCGCGGGCATTGACGACCAGCCGGCCGCTTTGAGGCACGGTGCGCACCAGGTGGTGGAACTGGGTTTCGATGGCGGCCAGGTCGGCGAAGATGTCCGCGTGGTCGAACTCCAAGTTGTTGAGCACGGCCGTGCGCGGGCGGTAGTGCACGAACTTGCTGCGCTTGTCGAAGAAGGCCGTGTCGTACTCGTCGGCTTCAATCACGAAAGGGTGGCCACCGGCCGGACGTGTATCCGCGCGAGTGTCACCGAGACGGGCAGACACACCGAAATTCTGCGGCACGCCACCGACCAGGAAGCCCGGCTGCTTCCCGGCAAATTCCAGGATCCAGGTCAACATGGATGTGGTCGTGGTCTTGCCATGCGTGCCCGCCACCGCCAGCACATGGCGGCCTTGCAGCACGTTTTCGCTCAGCCACTGCGGGCCGCTGGTGTAGGGCAGGCCGGCGTCAAGAATCGCTTCCATCAGCGGGTTGCCGCGCGAGACCACGTTGCCGATCACGAAGAGGTCGGGCCTGAGGTCGATCTGGTCGACCGTGTAGCCCTCGATCAGCTCGATGCCCAGCGCCCGCAATTGGTCGCTCATGGGCGGGTACACGCCGGCATCGCAGCCGGTCACGCGGTGGCCGGCTTCGCGGGCCAGTGCAGCCACGCCACCCATGAAGGTGCCGCAGATGCCGAGAATGTGAATGTGCATTGCTATTCGGAGACTGAACGACGACTGAAAAAGGCTCAGAGCTGCCGGAAGGCCTGGGCCGACGCGGCCACGGTATCGGCGATGTCTTGCAGGGAATGTGCCGCGCTCACGAACCCGGCTTCGTACATGGCCGGAGCCAGGTACACGCCCTGGTCCAGCATCAGATGGAAGAACTGGTTGAACTTGTCGGTGCCGCGCGCCATCACGGCCTGGTAGTGCTGGGGCAGCTCGTTTGCGAAAAAGAAGCCGAACATGCCGCCTTCGCAGTCGGTCGTCAGCTCGACACCGGCCGCCTTGGCCTCTGCTTCCAGGCCGTTCATCAACTGGCGGGTGGATGCGGCCAGGTTCTCGAAAAAGCCCGGGCGCTGGATCAGCTTGAGCGTGGCCAGGCCGCAGGCGGTGGCCACCGGGTTGCCCGACAAGGTGCCGGCCTGGTAGACCGGCCCCAGCGGTGCCAGCTTGGCCATGATCTCACGGCTGGCCGCAAAAGCCGCCAGTGGCATGCCGCCGCCGATGACCTTGCCGAACACGCTGATGTCGGGCCTGAAGCCGGGCAGGGCCTGGGCATAGAGGCTTTGCGCGCTCCCCAGCGCCACACGGAAGCCGCTCATGACCTCGTCGAACACGAACAAGGCACCGTGCTGGTGGCACAACTCGCGGATGCGCTTGACGAAGGGCACGCTGGCGCGCACGAAGTTCATGTTGCCCGCGATGGGCTCGATCATCACGCAGGCCAGATCAGGGCCATGCTGGGCAAAAGCCTCTTCGATCTGCGCGATGTTGTTGTATTCGAGCACGATGGTGTGCTGCACGACTTCGGGGGGTACGCCAGCGCTGGTCGGGTGGCCGAAGGTCGCCAGGCCCGAGCCGGCCTTGACCAGCAGCGCATCGGCATGGCCGTGGTAGCAGCCCTCGAACTTGATGAGCTTGCTGCGGCCGGTGTAGCCGCGCGCCAGGCGGATGGCGCTCATGCCGGCCTCGGTGCCCGAACTGACCAGGCGCACCTGCTGAGCACTGGGCACGAGCTTGAGGATTTCCTCGGCCAGCTCGATCTCGCGCTCGGTGGGTGCGCCGAACGAGAAGCCATCCAGCACGGCCTTTTGCACGGCCTCGACCACCTCGGGGTGGCCATGGCCCAGGATCATCGGGCCCCACGAGCCGATGTAGTCGACATAACGCTGGCCCTCTGCATCCCAGATGTAGGCGCCCTGGGCGCGGGTGATGAAACGGGGCGTGCCGCCGACGGCGCGGAAGGCGCGCACGGGCGAGTTCACGCCGCCCGGGATGACGTGCTGGGCGCGTTCAAACAGCGAGGCGTTGGTGGACATGCAGTCTGTGGATCGGTACTTCAGTGGACATTGCGGGCATGCGGTGGCGTGGTGTCGTTGCCGACCCCGCCTTCGTCCTCCTCGCCTTCGGCGGGCTGCTCGCCCGGCGGCAGGGCCCAGAAGAAGCGATCAGGGATGACGCCGCCCATGCCTGGCCGAAAGCCCGCATCCAGTGACTGATCCAGGAAGCTGAGCGCCTCGGACACGGCCACATCCAGCGAGGTGCCACTGGAGAGGATGGCCGCCAGCGCCGCCGACAGCGTGTCGCCCGCGCCCACGAAGCTGGCTTCGAAGCGCTCGAAACGCTCGCCGGCCACGGCGCCCTGAGGCGAAGCCAGTACGTTGTCGATGAACTGGTCGGGCAGTTGCACACCGGTCACCAACACGTAGGGGCAACCATGCTCGGCGGCCGCCACGGCCAGTTCACGCGCAGAAGGCGTGCGCTCGGCATCCCATTCGGGCAGGAGAAAATCGGTCAAGGTCTTGTGGTTTGCAACCAACACGTGGCTGGCAGGCAAGATCAGCTCGCGAAAGGCGTCCAGATAGGCCATCTGCGCATCTTCTTCCAGCCATGACAGGTTGGGCAGGTAGGACACCAGGGGCGTGTCGGTGTAGTCCGAGAGGATCTCGGCCACCGCGCTCACGCCTTCGGCGCTGCCCAGAAAGCCCACTTTCCATGACGCGACGGTGATGTCTTCCAGAACGCTGCGGGCCTGGTCGATGATGGCGTCGGCGTCGATCTCGTGCGACTCGAACACCTCGGCCGAGTCGCGGATCAGCAGCCCCGTGACCACGGGCAGCGCGTGGGCGCCCATGGCTGCGATGGTGGCGATGTCCGCGCCGATGCCCGATGCGCCGCTGGCGTCATTGGCATTGAAGCTCATGACGCATGCCGGCGAACCCGCGTCCTGGTCTTCGATGGCGGGGGAGTCTTCAGTGCCGGTGTGGGGGGCGTTCATGCGTGTGCAGTATTGGCTAAGAGAGGAGCCCGTGCCCACAAACCCTGGGGTTGGCGGGGACGGCTGGTGGCTACAATGAGTTCATTGTATTCAAGCTGGTTTGGACCGACGTGAACGAGTTTCGTACCTGGATGTGCCTAATTTGTGGCTGGATTTATGACGAGGCCGCCGGTTTGCCTGAAGAGGGTATCGCGCCCGGCACGCGCTGGGAAGACATTCCAATGAACTGGGTCTGTCCGGAGTGCGGTGCACGCAAGGAAGACTTCGAAATGGTCCAGGTCTGACCCGAGTGATCGAACTGATTTTGTCCACGGCCCTGATGGGCGATGGACCTCTGGAGGAACGCGTCCGTGTCTGATGCTGACAACCCCGAAGTGAGGGCGGCGACCAAGGTGCTCGTCATCGATGACAGCAATACCATTCGCCGCAGTGCCGAAATCTTCCTGAAACAAGGCGGATATGAGGTTGTGCTGGCTGAAGACGGTTTCGATGCGCTGTCAAAAGTCAATGACCACAATCCAGATGTTATTTTTTGTGACATTCTGATGCCGCGCCTGGACGGTTATCAGACCTGCGCCATCATCAAACGAAACCCGCGATTCACCAATACCCCGGTGATCATGCTGTCGTCGAAGGATGGCCTGTTCGACAAGGCCCGCGGGCGCATGGTGGGGTCGCAGGATTATTTGACCAAACCCTTCACCAAGGACCAGCTGCTCCAGGCGGTGGCGCAATACAGCGCAGGTTCGGTGCAACAGTCCTGATAAGCCAGGTGACCTACAAGGTGAATAATGCGTGTGCGCCGTGTCGGCCAAAACCCTGAGCGGGCGTGCACCTAGGAGTTGATATGCCTATTCAGAAAATATTGCTGGTTGACGATTCGAAGACAGAACTGCACGTCCTGTCTGAATTGCTGACGAAAAAGGGCTACCAGGTCCGCACGGCCGAAAATGGCGAAGAGGCCATGCGCCGCCTGCAGGAAGAAAAGCCCGACCTGATTCTGATGGACGTGGTCATGCCGGGGCAAAACGGTTTCCAGCTGACTCGGGCCATCACCCGCGACCCTGTGTTCGCCAGCGTGCCGGTCATCATCTGCACCAGCAAGAACCAGGAGACCGATCGGGTCTGGGGCATGCGGCAAGGCGCCCGGGACTACGTGGTCAAACCGGTCAACCCGGATGAACTGCTGACCAAGATCAAGGCCTTCGGCTGAGCGAGCCAACCAGAAAGAAACAAGAAAGAGGTCGCACCGAGATGGCCAACAAAGAAGCCCTGAGGGAGTTGCAGCAGCGTCTGGCGGATCGCCTGCAGATGGTGCGGCAGCAGGCGCCCGCGCGAAGCTGGCTGGCCGTCGAGGTGGCTGGCCATGGCTTCTTGCTGGCGCTGGACCAGGCGGGCGAGATCTTTCCGCTCTCCAGCATCCAGCCCGTGCCTCATAGCCAGGACTGGTTCCTGGGCGTGGCCAATCTGCGCGGCCAGTTGCATGGCGTGGTCGACCTGGCGGTGTTTCTAGGGCTGCCCAAGAGGTCCAGTCGCAACTTGCAGGACGTCGCGGCGCGTGATGCGGGCCGCTTGATCGCTTTCAACGCAGGCTTGCAGATGAACGCGGCCTTGCTGATCGACCGCCTCATGGGCTTGCGCAACGCGAGCGCCTTGACGCCCGCTGAAGAGGTCGAGAGCGCGGCCAAGCCTCATTTCGTCGGCCAGCAGTTCCATGACGCGCTGGGTCGAACCTGGTATGAACTCGACCTTGCCGGCCTCGTGGCCGATGAGGCCTTTCTGAAAATTGATGTTTGACGGGTTGACCCCGTCCGGCAGTAAAAAAGCTGACTGTTTGGAGCACAAGGCATGAGTTTCCTGAGTCGAATCAAGGACCTGGGCAAATCACAGGACGACGAGGAAGTCCAATCGGAAGCGCTGAGCACCGAGGGCATGGTCACGTCCTCTGGTGCGCAATCCGTGGATACGCAGGCCTCGCCCTCAACCATCCAGCCTGGTAGCAGCTCGATCACGTCTGACTCGATCATTTCCGAGGCGGCGCCTTCCGAGTTCCCGGCTGATTATCACGACATGCGTCTCAAGAACGAGGCGGTCGACGGTCAGGTCATGCCTGAACGCCAAAGCGGCTTGCCCCTAATCGGCCATTGGCGCCTGGACCGCCAGCAGCGCTTTGTCATCGGTGCCCTGGGTGTGGGGGTGTTGGGTCTGCTGATCAGTGCCTTCGTGTCGGTGACCTCAGCCGACCGCCGTGCTGCTCAGACCGGGGCCACCGGTCAGGCGCTGATGCAATCGCAACGTCTGGCCAAATCCGTGTCGCAGGCCCTGATTGGCCGCCCGCAGGCTTTCGCGGAAGTGGCCGAGAGCTCCAAGGTGCTGGCCAGCAATGTGCGCGGTCTGGACAAGGGTGATGCCAAGCTGGGGCTGAGCGAGGTGCATGGTGCCGCCAAGGATGAGCTGGCCAAGCTCTTGCCTCTGGTCGACCGCGCCGAGAAGAACGCCGACTACGTGATCAGTCAAAAGCAGACGCTGACCCAGGTGAGTCAGGCGCTGCGCGAAGTCAACAGCCAGTCGTCGGAATTGCTGGACCTGGCCGAGGGCATCGCCACGACCAAGATCGAGAAGGGCGGCGTGACACCGGCCGAGGGCACGTCGCTCAACCAGTTGGTGATGCTGACACAGCGCATTGGTAAGTCCGCCAACGAGTTTCTGACGGTGGAAGGCGTGTCGACCGAGGCCGTGTTCCTGCTGGGCAAGGACTTGAACGCCTTCAAGGAAATCGCGGAAGGCCTGCTCAACGGCGACACCGAACTCAAGCTCCCGGCCAACCGTGACCCGGCCGTGCGCGAGCAGCTCGAAGCCCTGCTCAAGATTTTCGAACGCACCCGCACGCAGTCGACCTTCATCCTGGGTTCGCTGCAAGGCCTGGTGGCCGCGCGTGACGCCCAGGTGGCGGTGATCGACGACTCCGAGCCTCTGCGCAAGGGCCTGGAAGCCGTGCAGCAAAAGCTCTCTGAGAGCGCTGGCATCGGCAGCCTCAACGTGGCCTTGATCCTGGTCTCGCTGCTGGTGACCGTGGCGGCCGCCTACGGCTGGTTCCGCGTGTTCGTGACCGACCAGAACCACCGCCGTCAGATTGCCGAACAACAGCGTCAGGAAGCCGAACGCCTGGAGCGTGAAGCCAAGCGTGTGAACGACGCCAACCAGGCGGCCATTTTGCGGCTGATGAACGAGTTGCAACTCGTTGCTGAAGGCGACCTGACGCAGCAAGCCACCGTGACCGAAGACATCACCGGCGCGATCGCCGACTCGGTGAACTACACCGTGGAAGAGTTGCGCAACCTCGTGGCGCAGGTGCAAGGCACGGTGCAACGGGTGACCGAAACCACCGGCGAGGTGGAAACCACATCGACCGAACTGCTGGCCGCGTCTGACGAGCAACTGCGCGAGATCCGCGAAACCGGTGAGTCCGTGCTGCAGATGGCCGGCCGGATCAACGAGGTGTCCGCGCAAGCCCAGCACTCCGCCGAGGTGGCGCGCCAATCGCTGGCCGCCGCAGACTCCGGTCTGCAAGCCGTGCAGAACGCCATCGGTGGTATGAACACCATCCGCGAGCAGATCCAGGAAACGTCCAAGCGCATCAAGCGGCTGGGCGAGTCGTCGCAGGAAATCGGCGAAATCACCGAGCTGATCTCCGACATTACCGAGCAGACCAACGTGCTGGCGCTGAACGCCGCCATCCAGGCCGCATCGGCCGGTGAAGCGGGCCGGGGCTTCTCGGTGGTGGCCGAAGAAGTGCAGCGTCTGGCTGAACGTTCGGCCGACGCGACGCGCGAAATTGCTGCACTGGTGCGCACCATTCAGACCGACACGCAAGATGCCGTGGCCGCCATGGAACGCTCGACGCAGGGCGTGGTGGAAGGGGCCCGACTGTCTGACGCCGCTGGTTCTGCGCTGGGCGACATCGACCGCGTGTCACGCCGCCTCGCCGAGCTGATTGAGCAGATCTCCTCGCAGGCCCTGCGCGAAGCCGAATCGGCCAACGTGGTGGTGGCCAACATCCAGCACATCTTTGCCGTGACCGAACAGACCGGCGACGGTACCCGCTCGACCACGCAGCTGGTGCGCGAGCTGTCCCGGACAGCCAATGAACTCCAGCAATCGGTGGCCCGATTCAAGATCGCTCCCTGATCAAGCGAACGACCCATGGACAGCTTGCACCAAGACGCTTCTTCGCCCAACGACGACCTCAGTGCACTGGCCTGGGTGCACGAGGAATTGCGCAAGTCGCTGGATGCGGCCCACAAGGCGCTGCACCGCTGCCTGAAGGACGTGACCTCGTCCGGTGTGTCCGACATGGACGCGATGGACCCGGCCATCCTGCGTACGGCTCGTCAGCAGATCCACCAGGGCGTGGGTGCGTTGGAGCTGGCGGGCGTGCCTGCGGGCGCTACCTTGCTGCGCGCTGCTGAAGCGGTCGTTCAGAAGTTCGTCAACCGTCCGCAGTCCATCAACGAAGATGCCGTGCGCGATGTCGAGAAGGCCTCGTTTGCCTTGTTGGACTATGTCGCGCGCCGGCTGGCGGGCAAGCCCGTCTCGGCCATGGACCTGTTTCCGCAGTACGAGGCCTTGATGGCGCGCGTAGGCAGCGTCCTGCCGCGCCCGACCGATCTGTGGGCGCAGGACTGGCCTGATCTGTCTCTGGAGGCGCCTCTGGCCGCGCCCGAGAGCATGGAGCCGCGTGCCGCCGATGCCGCCACGGTCGATGACTTCGAAACGGGGCTGCTCAACCTGCTCAAGCGCAACCAGCCCGAGGATGCCTTGGCCCTGGCCCATCTGTGTGCCGCCCTGGCGCGTGGTGCAGAGCAGCGCGCGGCCCACCGCGAAGCGGCTACCTGGATGCTGGCGAGTGGCTTCCTGGAAGGCCTGGCAGGCGCGCATGTGCCGCTGAGCGTGCATGCCAAGCGCGTGCTGTCCTCGCTGCTGAGCCAGTTGCGTACGCTCGTCAAGGGCAATGCCACGCCTTCTGACCGCCTGGCCAACGAGCTGCTGTTCTTTTGCGCGCAGGCCACCAATGTGCCCGCCACCGGCAACTCGGTGCTTGCCCGCGTGCGCCGCACCTTTGGTCTGGAGCGTCACAAGCCCGTTGATTTGCAGGCGTCCACCTTGGGCCGCTATGACCCGGCCTGGGTCGCGCAGGCGATCAAGCGTGTGGCAGGCGCCAAGGATGGCTGGTCGGCCGTGGCCGCAGGTGAATTGCTGCGGCTGGGCGGCTTGAACGAGCAGTTCTCCCTGGTCTGTGACTCCCTGCGCCGCCTGTTCCCGCAAGGGCAGGTGCTGGCCGATGCGCTGACCTCCGCTGTGCACAACGCCGTGCAGGCCGCCAAGGCGCCCGAGCCCGCGCTGGCCATGGAAGTGGCCACCAGCTTGCTCTATGTGGAAGCCGCCCTGGAAGACGGCGAGTTCGACAACCCTGAACAGCAGCAGCGCGTGCAGCGTCTGGCGCAACGCATCCACAGCATCAGCGATGGCCACGCGGCCCAGCCGCTCGAAGCCTGGATGGAAGACCTCTACCGTCGTGTCTCCGATCGCCAGACCATCGGCAGCGTGGTGCAGGAGCTGCGCAACACCCTGACCGACAGCGAAAAGCACATCGACCAGTTCTTCCGCGACCCCCAGGACACGACACCGCTCGTCAATGTGCCCAATCAGCTGCAGGCCATGCGCGGGGTGCTGGCCGTGCTGGGCCTGGACGTGGCCGCGCATGCCACCGTGCGCATGCGTGAGGCCGTGGACCACCTGCTGGTGCCCGGCGCCGATCTGGACCAAGCCGCGCAACAGGGCGTGTTCGATCGCCTGGCCACCAACCTGGGCGCTTTAGGCTTCCTCATCGACATGATGGGCGTGCAGCCCGCCCTGGCCAAGACCTTGTTCACGATGGACGAGACCACGGGTGTGCTGGCCCCGGTGATGGGCCGGGAAAAAAAAACGCAAGATGACCCCGTAGAGGTCGTTGCACAGCACGTGCATCAGGTGCAGCTGGAAGAGGCCCATGCCGTGGCCGAAGAGGCCGCCGAGGTGCTGGAGCGCACCGATGCGCCGCTGAGCGAGGTCTCCGAGCACCTGCAGAAGCTGGCCGAGACGCCGCACGTGCAGGAGCAAGCTGGGTTGGCCGAAAGCGTGGCCGCGGCCCAGGCCGCACTCGAATCTGCGCAGGCCAGCAATGACGAACAGGCGCTGGCTGCGGCGCGCGAGCAGGTCTCCCAGGTGCTCAGCGACTTCACGCAGTCCGTATCCGACGCTGAAACGCTGCAGCCCGAGCCTTCTTCGCTGCCGGCCCTGGCCCCCTTGTCATTGGCACCCGTGGCTGTACCTGAGGAAACCGGCCTGGAAGAAGACGACGAGATGCGCGACATCTTCCTGGAAGAGGCGCGCGAGGTCATCGACAACGCCCAGCGGGCGCTGGCCCATCTGGCCACCCAGCCCGATGACGTGGGCTCGCTCACGGCTGTGCGTCGGGGCTTCCACACCCTCAAGGGCAGCTCGCGCATGGTGGGCCTCAAGGAGTATGGCGACGCCGCCTGGGCCTGCGAGCAGATGTACAACGCCTGGCTGGCCTCGCAACACCCAGCCAGCGCTGACTTGCAAGCCGTGACGGCCGAGCTGCTGGCCCACTTCGCCTTGTGGACCGACGCCATCACGGCCAAGGAAGATGCCGGCTGGTCCGCTCAGCCCGTGATCGCCGTGGCCGATGCGCTGCGCCTCCATGGCGAGCGCCGTGCCCTCGCGGACGTCGCCACACCCGTCGCCGTGGCCGAATTGGCCGAGCCTGTGGTCGAAAAAAGGTCTGAAGACCTATCTGCAGAAGAGTCGGCTGCTTCATCTGAAGAAGCCTATGCGCCGGCCCTGCTCGACGAGCCCAAGCCCGTGCTGGACCCATCCCAATGGGAGCTGCCCTCGCTGGAGCAAGCGGTCGAGCGGATCAGTGCCGAACCTCAGCCGGTGGTGGACGCCTTGTCCTTCGCTGAGCTGGACCTGCCCGATGCCGTGCCCGCGCCGCTGGAAGCGCCCGATGTCACGGAGCTGGTGGACGTGGACCTGCTGGACATCCCGGCAGGCGAGCGCGACACCGTGATCGACCCCGAGGCCTTGCCCGAGCCGGACACCCAGACCCAGGACCTCATGGGCGAGCCCTTGCCCGATCATGAGCTGATCGTGCTGGATCTCGATGCGGCCACATCGCCCACATCAGAGGCCACATCTCAGGCTGCGGCCGAGCACGGCCATGCGCCCATCGAGCTGGAAACCATCCACGCACCGACCGCTCCCCCTGCCTTGTATTCAGAGTCCGAGCAGCTCGAAGAGGACGAGCCGCTGGCCGAGGTCACGCTGACCGATCCCAAAGAGTTCGTCCTTCTTGACGATGACAATCCCACCCAGGCTGCTTCGCTGATGGATGTGCCGCATCCCTCACAGCCGCTGGACGAACATGTGCGGACCGTCATCGAGCCTCGCGAAGGCCGAGGCGATGTGGCTGAGTCTGGCGACAACGTCGAAGCCGTGGAAAGCGCGGAGTCAGCGCAAGAGGACGAGCAGGTCAAGGTTGTGGGCCCGTTGCGCATCAGCATCCCTTTGTTCAACATCTTCCTCAACGAGGCGGATGAGCAGTCGCGCCGCCTGTGCACGGCACTGGGCGAGTGGGCGTTGGAATTGCATCGCCCGATCAGCGACGAGGCCATTGCGCTGGCACATTCCCTGGCCGGCAACTCGGGTGCCGTGGGCTACACGGAGCTGTCGCAACTGGCACGCCTGCTGGAGCATGCGCTGATGCGCTCTCAGGCTTTGGGCGGTGGCGAGACCGATGCCGTGAGCCTCTTCAACGAAGCGGCCGAAGAGATCCGCCGATTGCTGCACCAGTTCGCGGCGGGCTTCCTCAAGACGCCGTCAGATGAACTCATGCGGCGTCTGGAGTGGTACGACCATGAGGCCTCGCGCCGCATCGAGGCACGCAGCCTGGTCAGCGATCTGGACGAAGCCGCGCCGGCCGATCTGTCCAACCACGAGGATCCGTTTGCATCGGGCAACCCACAGAACGTGATCCCGCTGGAGACCGCTTTCGGCGATTTGCCGACCGACTCTTCAAGGCCGCATCTGCGTCTGGTGCATTCGTCCGAAGAGGTCGAGTCCACCCAGCCGGCGCCTCTGGGCGTGCCCGAGTTCAAGGCCTTCGAGCCGCTGTCGCCCGAGGCTGTTGATCCTCTGCATGCCCACCAGCCTGGGCATCAGCCCGCGCAGGTGCAAGGCCTGCTGGGTGCTGGCCCCTTGTTGTGGGATGACGAGTCCGACATCGACGCCCAGGATAATGTGGACGCGGACCTCTTTCCCATCTTCGAGGAAGAAGCCCAGGAGCTTCTGCCTCAGTTGGCCAGCCAGACTCGCCAGTGGCTGGAGATGCCCGATCACCCCGCCGCCGCTGCGGCCTGCATGCGCACGCTGCACACCTTCAAGGGCGGTGCGCGCCTGGCCGGTGCCATGCGCCTGGGCGAGATGGCCCATCGCATGGAGTCGACGATCGAGCGCCTGCTTGCCTCCGAGCACGTCGCCGCTGCCGATGTGGCGCCGCTGGAAGGCCGTGTGGATCGCCTGGTCGAGGTGTTCGAGGCCTTGCGTGAACGCGATGCCCAAAGCTATGACGAGCAGGCCGGCCGCCCATTGCCGCCGGCCGAGCCGGTGGTGTCGTCTGCGCCGCAAGCCGTGGCGGTGCATGACGCTGATGTGGCCTTGCCCCTGCATGAGCCCGTGGCAGATGTGGGCCAGGAAGCCATCAGCAGCGGCACCAGCCTGCCTGATACCGTCACGCCGATCACGGCCCGGCAACAGATCGAGGCCAAGCTGGAGCCCATCGACTGGTCCAGTCTGCCCAAGGCCGCTCAAGCGCCATCGCAGCGCATTGACCGCGAGCATGCACAGGGCCCGTCGCAGGCGGTGGTGCGCGTTCGTCCTCAATTGCTGGACCGCCTGGTCAACCACGCCGGTGAGGTCAGCATCACGCGCACGCGTCTGCAATCACAGGTGGGCCAGATCCGTGGCTCCCTGACCGACCTGACCGACAACCTGGAGCGTCTGCGCCAGCAACTGCGCGACATCGAGCTGCAAGCCGAGACCCAGCTCAGCACACGCATGGAAGCGGCTCGCGCGGCCAACCAGAACTTCGACCCGTTGGAGTTCGACCGCTACACGCGCTTCCAGGAACTGACCCGCATGATGGCCGAGTCCGTGAACGACGTGGCCACGGTGCAGCGCACCTTGCAGCGCAACCTCGAAACGGCCGAAGACCAGCTGGCCGCGCAGGCGCGTCTCACGCGTGACCTGCAAGACGACCTGCTGCGCACGCGCATGGTGGAGTTCGAAGGCCTGTCGGACCGCCTCTACCGCGTGGTGCGCCAGGCGGCCAAGGAAACGGGCAAGCAGGTGCGCCTGGACATCGTGGGCGGGGCCATCGAAATCGACCGGGGCGTGCTGGAGCGGATGACGGGTTCGTTCGAGCACTTGCTGCGCAACTGCATCACCCACGGCATCGAAGACCCGGCCACCCGCACGGCCGCCGGCAAGGACGCAACGGGGCAGGTCATCGTTTCGCTGCGCCATGAAGGCAACGAAGTGGCCATCGAGTTCCGTGACGATGGGGCCGGCCTCAATCTGGAGCGCATCCGCCAGCGTGGCTTGGACATGGGCCTGCTGCCGCCTGATGCCATGCCCAGCGAAGCCGAGCTGTCGCAGCTGATCTTCACCTCGGGCTTCTCGACCGCCGAGTCGGTCACCGAGCTGGCCGGTCGCGGCATCGGCATGGATGTGGTCCGCGCGGAAGTGAATGCCATGGGCGGCCGCATCGAGACTGCGACCTTGCTTGGCAAGGGCACGACCTTCACCCTGATCCTGCCGCTGACCACTGCCGTGACCAAGGTGGTGATGCTGCGTTGTGGCGACATCAACATCGCCGTGCCGACCCACCTGATCGAGATGGTGCGCCGTGCCCGTCCACAGGAAGTGGTGCAGGCCTACCGGCATGGCTCCTACGGCTTTGCCGACCTGGTGCTGCCTTTCTACTGGCTGGGCTCCTTGCTGGACTTCAGCCCGCTTGGCCTCGAAGGCGGTCGCAGTGTGCCGGTGGTGATCGTGCGCTCGGCCCAGCAACGCATCGCGCTTCACGTGGATGAAGTGCTGGGCAACCAGGAAGTGGTCGTGAAGAACCTGGGGCCGCAACTCGCGCGTCTGCCTGGCTTGGCCGGCATGACCTTGCTCGCATCCGGCGCCGTCTCGCTGATCTACAACCCGGTGGCGCTGGCCACGGTGTACGGCGAGCGGGCGCAGGCCTACACTGCCGACGCACTGGCAGCCGCCGGGCCGGAGCTGGAGGGCTGGCTTCTGCCCGACAGCAAGCAGGCGACCAAGGCCAAGGCCGTGACCGAATCCTCCGAGCCGCAAGCACCGCTGGTGCTGGTGGTGGACGACTCCCTGACCGTGCGCAAGGTCACACAGCGCCTGCTGTCACGTGAAGGTTACCGCGTGATGTTGGCAAAAGATGGCCTGGAGGCCCTCGAATTGCTGGCACAGGAGCGTCCTGCGGTGGTACTGTCGGACATTGAAATGCCCCGCATGGACGGTTTCGACCTGGTTCGCAACATTCGGGCGGATCAGAAGTTGTCCGGTCTGCCTGTCATCATGATCACCTCGCGCATTGCCCAGAAGCACCGTGATTACGCCACCGAGCTGGGCGTGAACCACTATCTGGGCAAGCCCTACGGTGAAGACGAGTTGCTGGCCCTGGTGGCGCGTTATGCAGCGGCGCATCAAGCCTTGCCGGTCTGAACCCTTGCTGTTTCGGTAGACATTGTTGGCCCAAGTCATCGTTCCTCCGACCCCAACCGCGACCCCGCACCCGGTCGCGGAGGAGGCCATTTCCCATCTGGCCGACCTGACCGCGCAGCGTGACCGCGAGTTGCTGGACGTCTCGCTGGCGCAGGGCGTGCTCGATCTGTTGTCGGTCAGCAGTGTGGGCGTGTACCGCCTGATCGGCCGGGAGGACGAGCGGCAGCACTGGCTGTGCAGCGGCCTGGCCCGGCGCGGCCAGTTGACCGTGAGCGACCCGCCTTGGGTTGACCTGGACTCGCTGCCCCTGCTGAACGCCTACCCCATGCGCCAGGCGGTGCTGGAGTCGCGCCTGCTGGAGCAAACCGAGCTGGGCGAGGCCGTGTCTGAACAGTCACTGCGCCACGTGACCGTGCTGCCCTTGCAGGTGGAAGTCGGTTTGCCGGGTGTGCTGGAGGTCTGGTCCGACAAGCCCCTGTCGATGCAGGCGCTGCGCCCCATCCAGACCCTGCTCAAGGTGTTTGGCAACTTCCAGAACCTGCTCGAATCCAGCCAGCGCGATGCCTTGACCGGCTTGCTCAACCGCCAGACCTTCGATGCCACCTTCCTCAAGGCCTCGATGCCGGCCGGGACGGAGGCCTACCAGGTGCCCGTCGGCGAGCGCCGTGCCACGCCCGTGACAGGCTACTGGCTGGGCGTGGTCGACATCGACCACTTCAAGCGCGTCAACGATGGCTTTGGTCACCTGATCGGCGATGAGGTGCTGGTGCTGGTGGCGCGCATCATGCGCCAGTCCTTCCGGCACTACGACCGGCTCTACCGCTTTGGCGGCGAGGAGTTCGTGATCCTGCTGCGCGGCGGTTCCGAGGTCGATGCACAGGGCGCTTTCGAGCGCTTCAGGTACAACGTCGAGTCCTACCCCTTTCCGCAGGTCAACAGGGTGACGGTGTCCGTCGGGTTTACCGAAATCCAGCACAAGGACACGCCCAATGTGGCCTTTGCGCGTGCCGACCAGGGTGTCTACACGGCCAAGCACCAGGGGCGCAATCAGGTGCTGTGCCACGAGGCCCTGGTGCGTGAAGGTGTGCTCCAGACCGAAGACACCCACATCGGCGACGTTGAACTGTTCTGATCGAACACCATCAAGTGCTTATCTTTTTGCCTGATGCGGGCTTGGCCGCTGGTTTGCGCCTGGCCAGCTTCTTGATGTCCGCCTCGCTGGCGCTTTTGACGACCGCATAGCGCGCCAGCGTCTCTGCGCGGGCTTCATCGTGCAGCACGATGGGGGCGGGGTAGTCGCGGCCGATGAGCACATCGCCGGTGGCCGCCAGATCGGCCGGACGAGACAGCCACGGCGCGTGCAAGGCTTGGTCTGGCAGGCTGGCCAACTCGGGCACGTAGCGGCGGATGAACTTGCCTTGCGGGTCGAACTTCTCGCTCTGGCTGATGGGGTTGAAGATGCGGAAATAGGGTTGTGCATCACAGCCGCTGGAAGCTGCCCACTGCCAGCCACCGTTGTTGGCCGCGAGGTCGAAGTCCAGCAGCTTTTCGGCGAAATAGGCCTCGCCACGTCGCCAGTCGATGCCCAGATCCTTGATCAGGAAGCTGGCCGTGACCATGCGCAGGCGGTTGTGCATGTAGCCGGTCTGGTTGAGCTGGCGCATGGCCGCATCCACCAGCGGGTAGCCGGTACGGCCATCGCACCAGGCCTGGAAGTGGGCCTCGGCCTTGGCGCCGTGGGCCCATTTGATCAGGTCGTACTCGCGCTTGTAGGCCTGGCCGACCACGTGCGGGTGATGAAACAGGATCTGGTGGTAGAAATCGCGCCAGATCAACTCGGACAGCCATGTCTGCGCGCCGCTGGAGCCTGTTTGAGCTCGTGCCCAGGCCAGGCCAGCGAGTTCGCGGATGGAAACCGTGCCAAAGCGCAGATGGGTTGACAGATAACTGGGGCCTTTGAGGCCAGGGAAGTCGCGCGTGCTGTCATAGCGGTCGATGCGGTGCAGGAAATCGTCCAGCAAGGCCTGGGCGCCGCTCATGCCGGCAGGGATCTTCAGCGCGCCGGCATCCTCGAAACCAATCTGGGCCAGCGTGGGTACCCGATCGTCACCGATTTTTTGCACCTTGGCTGGAATGGGCGCGAGATGCGAGGCGTAGCGCTCAATAGGGTAGGGTTTGACGTAAAAAGGGTCGATCTTCTTGAGCCAGGCGTTCTTGTAGGGCGTGAAGACACCGTAGGGCGTGTCGTTGCCGGTCAGCACCTCGTTGCGCTCGAAGATCACGTGGTCCTTGGACGTGAACAGGGCCACGCCCAGGTTGCTCAGGCTGCCGCGCACCTGGGCGTCGCGAGCCAGGGCGTCGGGCTCGTCGTCGTGGTTGGCGTAGACGGCCTGCACGCCCAATTGGGCGGCCAGCTTGGGGATCTCGACCTTGGCCAAGCCATGCCGCACGATCAGGCCGGCGGTGGCGCCGCTGGCTGCGGACGAGGCCATGGCGGTCAGGGGTTGCTGGTGCCCAAGCTGCTCCAGTGCCCGGTCCAGTTCGATCAGGCTGTCGTGGATGAAGGCCACACGCCGGTCGAGGCGGGGCAGGGCGTCGAGGATGTCGGTGTCAAACACGAAGACGCACCACACGCGGCGCGCGTTTTTCAGGGCGTGGTAGAGCGCCGCATGATCCGTGCTGCGTAGATCGCGTCGGAACCAGACCAGGGCGGCGTCAAGAATGTCTGTCATGTCGGCAGTTTGTCAGCAAGCCGGGCCTGTAGAGGGGGGAATCGGGGAATTGACATGATCCGACAGGTCGCGGGCGTCTAAAATCACGGCATGTCCGAAGACGCCTCCCAACCCATCAATCTGACCAACCAGTTTCTCATCGCCATGCCCGGTATGAGAGACGGCAATTTTGCCGGTGCGGTGGTCTATATGTGCGAGCACAACGACAAGGGGGCGCTGGGCCTGGTCATCAACAAGCCCATTGACATCAACCTCAAGCACCTCTTCGAAAAGGTGGACCTGAGCCTGGAGCGCGCCGATCTGGCCTCCACCCCTGTGTTTTTTGGCGGCCCGGTCCAGACCGAGCGCGGTTTTGTGCTGCATGAAAGCCTGGACGCCGAGGGTGGCCACTACAACTCCACCTTGAAGATCGCTGAAGGGCTGGAGATGACCACCTCACGCGATGTGCTGGAGGCGCTCTCCAACGGTGCCGGTCCGCGCAAGGTCTTCATCACGCTGGGCTACGCCGGATGGAGCGCAGGCCAGCTCGAAGAAGAACTCTCCCGCAACGGCTGGCTGACTGTAGACGCTCAGCCCGACATCATCTTCAACACGCCGGTCGAACAACGCTATGACAAGGCTTTGTCGCTGCTCGGCATCGACCGCAACTTCCTGATGGGCCAGGCTGGGCACGCATGAGCGGGCCGACCTTGACCTACCTCGCTTTCGATTACGGCCTCAAGCGCGTGGGCGTGGCAACGGGTAACAGCCTCTTGCGCCAGGCGCAGCCTCTGCGCACCATTGCGGCTGAAGGCAAGGCGCGGTTCGTGGAAATCGGCAAGCTGATCGAGGAGTGGCGCCCCAACGAGCTGGTCATCGGCGTGCCCTTTCACCCGGACGGCGCCGAGCACGAAAACACGCTGCGCGCCCGCAAGTTCGGTGGCCAGTTGAGAGGGCGCTTCCACCTGCCCGTGCACGAGGTGGACGAACGTTACTCGACCACCGAGGCCATCGCGGACGGCGCGCGCGATCTGGACGCGGCCTCGGCGGCCATCTTGCTGCAACAATACTTCAACGATCATCCCTGACCCGCTTCCTGACCATCCGCGAGAGGCCTTCGTGAGCGACCACAACACGCCCCACACCCTGCACCTCGACGCCGAGGCCCTGTATGGCAACCTGCTGACCAGCATCCGGCGTATCGTCACGCCCGAGACGACTCTGGTGGGTGTCTGGTCGGGTGGTGCCTGGCTGGCCGAGCGCCTCAATGTCGACCTGGGGCTCAAGACGCCGCACGGCGTGATCTCATCGGCCCTGCACCGCGACGACTACAGCTCGCGCGGCATGAGCGCCACCAAGGACGCCACTCACCTGCCGTTCGAGGTTGAAGGCCGTCACATCCTGCTGATCGACGACGTGCTCTACACCGGCCGCACCACGCGCGCCGTCATCAACGAGCTGTTCGATTTCGGCCGTCCCGCCAGCGTGACCCTGGCCGTGCTGGTCGACCGCGGCGGACGCCAGTTGCCCATCGAGCCGGCGCTGTCGGCCGCCCGCATCACCTTGCCTGCCAACGAGCGCGTGTCGCTGGACCGCACGCCCGACGGCCGCTTCCAATTCCATTTCGAGAGAGTCTGATGCCCACGACCAACCCCCAGCTCAACAAGCATGGCGAGTTGATTCACCTGCTGTCCACCGAGGGCCTGCCCAAGGCCGTCATCCACCAGATCCTGGACACGGCCGAGCAATTCCTGAGCGTCAATGACCGCGCGGTCAAGAAGGTGCCGCTGCTGCGCGGCAAGAGCGTGTTCAACCTCTTCTTCGAGAACAGCACGCGCACGCGCACGACCTTCGAGATCGCGGCCAAGCGCCTGAGCGCCGACGTGATCAACCTCGACATCTCGCGCTCCTCAGCCTCCAAAGGCGAGAGCCTGCTCGACACCATCGCCAACCTCAGCGCGATGCAGGCCGACATGTTCATCGTGCGCCATTCCGAGTCGGGTGCGCCTTACCTGATCGCCCAGCACGTGGCGCCGCATGTGCACGTGGTCAATGCCGGTGACGGCCGCCATGCGCATCCCACGCAGGCGCTGCTGGACATGTACACCATCCGCCACTACAAGCAGGACTTCAGCAAGCTGACCGTGGCCATCGTGGGCGACATCGTGCACTCGCGCGTGGCCCGCTCCAACATCCATGCACTGACCACGCTGGGCGTGCCCGAAGTGCGCGTGGTGGGCCCGCGCACACTCGTGCCAGGTGACCTGCGCGAGATGGGCGTGCGCGTATGCCACAGCATGGAAGAAGGCATCAAGGATGCGGACGTGGTGATCATGCTGCGCCTGCAAAACGAACGCATGTCAGGCGGCATGCTGCCCAGCGCCGGCGAGTTCTTCAAGGAATTCGGCCTGACCGAAGCCAAGCTGGCCCTGGCCAAGCCCGATGCCATCGTGATGCACCCCGGGCCTATCAACCGCGGCGTGGAGATCGACTCTGCCGTGGCCGACGGCAAACAAAGCGTCATCCTGCCCCAGGTGACCTTCGGTATCGCGGTCCGCATGGCCGTCATGTCCATCATTGCTGGCAACGAGGCTTGAATCGTCTATGAAGATCCTCATCAAGAACGGTCGCCTGGTCGACCCCGCCTCTGGCCTGGACCAAGTCGGTGACCTGGCCATCAACTCCGGCCGCATCAGTGCCATCGGCAAGGTTAGCGGCGATTTCACGCCCGATCGCATCATCGACGCGTCCGGTCTGATCGTGGCGCCCGGTCTGGTGGACCTGGCTGTGCGCCTCAAGGAGCCTGGCCATGAGCACGAAGGCATGCTGGAGTCCGAACTGGCCGCAGCCGCTGCTGGTGGCGTGACGAGCGTGGTCTGCCTGCCCGACACCGACCCCACCCTGGACGAGCCCGGTCTGGTCGAGATGCTCAAGCTGCGTGCCCGCAAGCTCAGCCGCTGCCGCCTGTTCCCGCTGGGCGCTCTCACACGCGACCTCAAGGGCGAGACGCTCACCGAGATGGCCGAGTTGCACGAGGCCGGCTGCGTGGGCTACTCGCAGGCCGAAGCACCGATCAAGGACACGCAGGTGCTGCAACGCGCCTTGCAGTACGCGGCCACTTTCGGCTACACGGTCTGGCTGCGCCCGCAAGATGCCTGGCTGGGCAAGGGCGTGGCCGCCAGCGGGCCCATGGCCACTCGCCTGGGGCTCTCCGGCGTGCCCGTGAGTGCCGAGACCATTGCGCTGCATACCATCATCGAGCTCGTGCGGGCCACGGGTGCGCGCGTGCACCTGTGCCGTATCTCCAGCGCGCCTGGCGTGGAGCTGGTGCGCCAGGCCAAGGCCCAGGGCCTGCCCATCACGGCCGACGTCAGCGTCAACTCGCTGCTCCTGACCGATGTCGACATCGGCTACTTCAACTCGGCCATGCGCCTGACGCCGCCGCTGCGGCAGGGCCGTGATCGTGATGCCTTGCAGGCCGGCTTGCTCGATGGCACCTTGGACGCACTCGTGTCTGACCATACCCCTGTGGACGAAGATGCCAAGGCCTTGCCGTTTGGCGAGGCCGAGCCTGGTGCCACAGGTCTGGAGTTGCTGCTGAGCCTGGCCTTGAAATGGACTGGTGCTGATCAGGCCGCGCAACCCGATGCCGACAAGCTGCGTCGCGCGCTGTCCGTGGTCACGCAAGGCCCCGTCAAGGTCCTGGGCGATGCCTTGGGTTCGCTGGCATCGAGCGCGGGCCGCTTGGTGGCCGGTGGGGTCGCCGACGTGGTGGTGTTCGATCCGGCTACCCGCTGGGTGGTCGAGCCTGCGGCGCTGGTCAGCCAGGGCAAGCACACCCCGTTTGCCTTCAGCTCGACCGGTTTCGAACTGGCCGGTCGCGTGAAGCTCACGCTGGTGGCCGGGCAGGTGGCACACGAGGCCAGCGACGCCGATCAGGCGCGCGTGACGGCATGAGTGCCACGCTGGAAGATCGGCGCCCACCCGGGCCGTCCGGCTTGCTGGAGACCATCCAGGTCATACCGCTGGCAGCCTGGCGGTTGTTTCGCGTGCTGCTGCACGTGTTGACGGCCTATGCCAAGTCCCATTCGACCTGGCCTCGTCTGGACCAGCAAGGCTGGCATGACGAAACCATTCGTTGGTCTCGCCAGTTGCTGGTCATCCTGGGCATTCGCCTGGACGTGCAAGGGCAGGCACGCCCCGGCGCCAAGCTCGTTGTGGCCAACCATGTGTCCTGGCTGGACATCGTGGCGATCAATTCCGTGGTGCCATCCCGCTTTGTTTCAAAAGCTGATGTGGCGGATTGGCCATTGGTGGGGCGCCTGGTGACGGTGGCAGGCACCTTGTACCTGGTGCGGGAGCGTCGCCGTGACGCCATGCGCGTGCTCGGTTTGATGGCCAAGGCCTTGCAAGAAGGGCACACGGTGGCCGTGTTCCCCGAAGGCACGACCGGCACGGGCCACGATGTCATGCATTTCCATGCCAATTTGCTGCAGGCCGCCATCGATGCCCCGGCGCCCGTGCAGCCTGTGGTGTTGCGTTATAGCGACCCTCAACACGCCGTCAGCCCCGCCGCAGCCTATGCCGGCGACACCAGCCTGATGCAATCACTGTGGTGGATTGCCACCGCCAGGGGCTTGTGTGTGCACGCTCACATTCTCCCTTTGCAGAGCGTGGCACACGCTGACAGGCGGGCTTTGGCGGAAGTGCTGCAAGCGCAGTTGTCCGAATCGCTCAGACAGCACCATCATTAATGTGCGCGGTAGTGAAAAATTACACGTTGCGATAGACCCTATTCAGGGGATTGGTGTCAAGTGGTAACACTACTCTGACGACAACCGCGAAGCCCTTAGGCAAAGTGGTGGCGCTTTCGGTCACAAACACCGACTTCAAAAGCAAATGGTGTGGAGAAAAGACCGAACCGGCGTCCCGTCAACCCTGTTGAGGAGTCCCTCCATGTCAGAGAAAAAACTTCGGCGCCTTCCGCTGGCGGCCGCAGCCCTGGTCGCCTGCGTAAGCGCCCAGGCTGAATACCAGTCGCCTGATGGCAATTTCCGTTTGTCTGGGTTTGGCACCATTGGTGCTGTTCGCAATGGCACGGACGATGCGGAATTCAACTACCCGGGGCAGGGTGGTGGTGCTACCAAGCGCGGTAGCCTTAACCCGGACAGCAAGCTCGCCGTTCAGGGAACATACAAGTTCTCACCGACGGTGTCTGGGACCACGCAGGTAATGACGAAATACGATGCAGATGGTCAATATGTGCCTGGCATCGAATGGGCATTTGCCAAGTGGCAGGCCACGCCTGGTTTGAGTTTCCGGGCAGGTCGTATGGGCGCACCATATTTCATGATCTCGGATTTTCGTGACGTTGGATATGCCAATACCACGGTTCGCCCCGCTTTGGATGTTTATGGCCAAGTGCCAGTCAGCCAATTTCAAGGCGCTGACGCGTCATATCAATTGAACGTTGGTCAGTCAACCGTGACCGCGACCCTGTGGGCTGGCGATTCAAAGGCCTATTTCAATTCTGCGAGTACGAAGCCACCTACGGAAGTTCTTATTCAAGGACAGATAGGTTTGAACCTGCAAGCCGATCTAAGCGAAGGCTGGTCAATGCGACTGGGTCGAAGCCAAGGTAAGTTGACTCTGAACTCCGCAAGCGGCGATCTGCTAAGGGCATACAGCACAGGACAGTCTCGGCCTGGCGATTCTGTCGCTCTCCAAACGGCTGCCGCACAGGGTGCAGGTGTGCGCGCCATTTTGGCTGGCGCAGCCGCTGGTAGTGTCCCAACTGCGGCTGCTTCGCTTGCCAGCCTCAGTCAGGTCGATGCGCTGGTCAACCCGAGCGGCGTGAATGCCTCATTCACGGGTTTCGGTTTGACTTATGACCAAGATAATTGGGTGTTTAACGGTGAGTATACAAAGCGCAAGACTGACAGCTTTGTATCAGACACAACTGGTTGGTATGGAACGCTTGGATATCGCATCAGCAAATTCACGCCGTATTTCGGTTTGTCTAAAGTCGTGACCAACAGGCGGTCATCCAACCCTGTCGTGGCGTCCAATCTGGTTGGCACATTAGGTGGCGGGAATGCAAACGCAGTTGCCGCTGACTTTGTGACAGGAAACGTCAAGGCTGGTGTTGATTCGGTTCTAGGTGTTGAAAAACTGGATCAAAAAACAACTACTCTGGGTGTTCGGTGGGATGCCACGAGCAGTTTGGCCGTGAAGGCTCAGTTCGATCGCATTGTCAAACCAGCTGATTCCAACGGCATGTTCTTGATACCTGATTCGACGACTTCGGCGGCTCGGAATTTCACGAACAACAAGCGCTCGGTCAATGTCCTGACCCTCTCGGTCGACTTTGTGTTCTAAGCCGAAGGGAGCATCACATGAACATCAAACACACCCTTCAAGCGCTCGCAGCCCTTGGCCTGCTGACCCTGGCTCAAGGGGCCAGTGCTCAGGTCGCCGTGATCGTCAACCCCAAGAGCCCGCTGGCGTCCATGACGCAAGAGCAAGTGGCGGCCATTTTCATGGGCAAGACCGCCACGCTGCCTTCCGGGCAAACCGCCGTGCCAGCAGACTTGCCTGAGTCCGACAAGGCTCGGGAACAGTTCTACAGCAAAGCCGCAGGCAAGTCGCCCTCCCAGGTGAAAGCCACTTGGGCCCGTTTGACCTTCTCCGGCAAGGCCACGCCTCCCAAGGAAGTGCCGACCGCCGCTGATGTGAAGAAGCACGTGGCTGCCAACCCGGACGCCATCGGCTACATCGAAAAGTCTGCTGTGGATAGCACGGTCAAAGTCGTTCTGACCGTGGAATAAGTCCCAAGACCCCAGGGTTGTCACGCGAATGCACCGCGTGGCAACCCTTTATTGTTTCCGGACAAAGTCAACTTGCCGGGGGCCCCTACAATCTTGCTTCCGCAGAAAGGTCCCTGATGTCGTTTTCCGTGTTTTCCGGGTCGCTGCACGACGGTTTCGTGCAATGGGCGATCCAAGGGTTGGCAGGTGCCAGCTGGTGGCAGATTGTTGCTTACACCCTCGTTCTGACCCATATCACCATCGCTTCTGTCACGATCTACCTGCATCGTTGTCAGGCGCACCGCTCACTCGAGCTACACGTGATCCCCTCCCATTTCTTCCGCTTCTGGCTGTGGCTGACCACCAGCACGGTCACCAAGCAATGGGTGTCGGTGCACCGCAAGCACCACGCCAAGTGCGAAACCGCTGAAGACCCGCACAGCCCCGTAGCCCACGGCATCAAGAAGGTGCTGCTGGAAGGCCGCGAGCTGTACCGCGATGAAGCGATGAAGGAAGAGACGCTCAAGAAGTTCGGCCACGGCTCACCCGATGACTGGATCGAGCGCCACCTCTACACCCCCCGCAACAACTGGGGCCCGATCGCCATGCTGCTGATCGACCTGGCCTTGTTCGGTGCCATCGGCATCACCGTGTGGGCCGTGCAGATGCTGTGGATCCCCATCATGGCTGCTGGCGTCATCAACGGCATCGGGCACTTCTGGGGCTACCGCAATTTTGAGGCACCCGACGCCTCCACGAATGTGCTGCCCTGGGGCCTGATCATCGGTGGCGAAGAGCTGCACAACAACCACCACACCTATCCGACCTCGGCCAAGCTGTCGGTCAAGCCATACGAGTTCGACATCGGCTGGGGCTATATCCGTGGCCTGGAAATGATCGGTCTGGCCAAGGTCCGCAAGACGCCGCCTCGCCTGATGCTGGGCGACATCAAGCCCGTGGCCGACGCCAAGACCCTGGAAGCCATCGTGGCGCACCGCTATGAGCTGATGGCGCGTTACGCGAACGAGGTTCGTGCCGCGTGTTCGGCCGAAGTGGCGCGCCTGAAGGCCAATGGCCAGGTGTCGGCCGCCAGCAAGTTGCAGCAGGTGCGCAAGTGGATGCACCGTGATGCCGAGCAGATGCCTGTGGACATGCAAAAGCAGGTGGACCAGGTCCGTGCTGACCATCCCAAGCTCGACAAGCTGATTGCCATGCGTGAAGAACTGCGCGGCATGTGGACGCGTACCAATGTGTCGGCCGAGCAATTGGTGGTGGACCTGCAGGGGTGGTGCCATCGTGCCGAAGCCAGTGGCATTGCCGCATTGCAGGACTTCTCGCGCAAGCTCCGGGCCTCTTACGCCTGATGGCGGCTTGGCCCTCAAGGGCAACCTGACCTTTCGATCAAAGCGTGCTTTTTGGCACGCTTTTTTTTGCCCGCCTCACTGCGCTTGGGCGATGGCAGGTAGCACGCGATTGTGAAAAATCGCTTACTGCACCCTTAAGTATGGGCTTTTTCGGCCGTAAACCTGTCCGGTATTTCGTATTCTGCCTTCGCCCTTCATAAATGATGAGGGCAGCGAGTATCTGAGCGTACGTGCGCATCGGCGAGACAGCGATCGCGCAAACAGGTTATCAAATAAGGTTGTAGCTCATGGAACAGATCATGCAAGGCCCCGCTCACTTTCCGAGCAAGCAGGAGGCCCAGCCTCAGGCTGCTGCTGCGCCGTCAGGCAACAACCCGATGCGCAAGATCATCTTCATGGTCGGTGTGGCCATCGTGGTGTTCCTGGCCGTGACCAGCTACAGCGTGCGCAAGTCTTTCCAGAGCAGTGACCAGCTCACCGGCATCAAGGACCTGTACTTCCCCGTGCTCCAGAAGATCGAGGCCAACATCGTGCGCCTCGACAAGATGGAAGAGCTCTTCATGCGCTCGGTGATGCTGGGCGACCATGACCCGCTCGACGAGGCCGAGGATTTCTACAAGAAGGGCGACGAGGTGTTCGGCGAGATCGAGCAGATCTACCCGGAGCGGGCCAAGGAAGTGCTGGCCTTGCGCGACGAGTACCGAAAGTACAACGCCATGGCCTTGAAGACCGCCGAGGACTTCCTGGCCAAGAAGGTCGACGACATGCCCACGCAGACCAAGCGCATGAATGCGACGCTCAACCACCTGCGCCAGTCGATCAAGGATTTCCGCGAGTCCAGCTACGGCAACTTCGTCAAGTCGCTGGCGCAGTCGCAGCAGACCGTCAAGCTCACCTTGTACATGGGCATTGCGCTAGGCGTGATGAACTTGTGCTTCATGGGCGTGCTGGTCTTCTTCATCCGCAACAACGTCGCGATGATGGCCGTGATCGCCGAGCAGAACGCCACTCTGGAAAAGCGTGTGGCCGAGCGCACCGCCCAGTTGCGTCAAAAGACCAACGACATCCAGGCCATGCTGCAGAACATGCCGCAAGGTGTGATGACCGTGCTGCCAGGTGGTGTGATCCACCCCGAGTACTCGGCCTATATGGAAACCATCTTCGAGACCAAGGAGATCGGTGGCCGCAACCTGATGGAGCTGGTGTTCACCAACACGAGCCTGGGCTCCAACGACTTGTCCCAAGTGGACGCGGCTGTGGGTTCGTGCATCGGCGAAGACCTGATGAACTACGAGTTCAACTCGCACCTGCTGGTCAGCGACTTCAACATCACCTTGCCCAATGGCACGGTCAAGAGCCTGTCGCTGAGCTGGTCGCCGATTGCCGATGAGAACGACACGGTCGAGAAGCTCATGCTGTGCGTGCGCGACGTGACCGAACTCAAGCGTCTGGAAGGCGAAGCGGGCGCGCAGAAGCGCGAGCTGGAAATCATCGGCGAGATCCTGGCCGTCAGCCAGGAGAAGTTCCAGGACTTCATCGAGTCCAGCTACAAGTTCGTGGCTGAGAACGAAGAGCTCATCCGCAAGACCACTCAGAAGGATCTGGACGTGGTGGGCCTGCTGTTCCGCAACATGCACACGATCAAGGGCAATGCCCGTACCTACGGTCTGCTGAACATGACCAACGTCGTGCACGAGACCGAGCAGGAATACGACGATCTGCGTAAGGACGAGGAAAAGGTCTGGGATCAGGAAGCCCTGCTCAAGCAGCTGGCCCTGGTGCATGCTTCCGTTGACGAGTACCACAAGATCAACGACGTCAAGCTGGGTCGCAAGGGCCCGGGCCGTCGCGGCAGTGTCGAGCGTTTCCTGATGGTCGAGAAGGACCAGGTGTCGCGTGCCATGGAGCTGATCAAGGCCGTCAATGATGGCGACCTGGCCGACATGCGCAAGGCACTGAGCGAAGTCGATCGCACCCTGCGTCTGATCGGCACGGAGAAGATCGAGTCGGTGCTGTCTGGCATCGTCGACTCCATGCCTTCCCTGGCCCAGGAGCTGGGCAAGGAGGCACCCAAGGTCACCATCACCGACAACGGCGTGGTGGTGCGCACGCAGGCCATCGGCTTGCTCAAGAACGTGTTCACCCACCTGTTCCGCAACTCCATGGACCATGGCCTGGAAACGGCCGAGGCTCGTCAGGCAGCTGGCAAGAACCCGGTTGGCCACATCCAGCTCGCAGCCGGCCTGGCCGATGGCCAGCTCACGCTGAAGCTGCATGACGACGGCCGCGGTCTGGCGCTGGGCCGCATCCGCCAGAAGGCCATCGAGAACGGTGTGCTCAAGGAAGGCGAAGCCGCCACACCCGAGCATGTGGCCAACTTGATCTTCGCATCAGGCTTCTCGACGGCCGAGCAGGTGACCGAGGTGTCAGGGCGCGGTGTGGGCATGGATGCGGTGCGCGGCTTCCTGCAGAAGGAAGGCGGCGACGTGGTGATCCGCTTCACGGATGACAAGGTCGACTCGCCACAGCGCGCGTTTGAACTGGTGATCACGCTGCCCGAGAAGTTCGCCGTCAAGGCCTGAGGGCGGGCGCCGATAAACATATCAGGTAACCATGAGGCGCAGGGTCTGTGACGGAACAAGCGCCTGATCACCACAACCGCAAGGTTTGAACATGCTGCTCTACTCGATTCTGTTTTTGTCGGGGTGCTTGATCGGCGCTTTGGGCGCATGGCTCCACCATCAAAGGGCACTCAAGCTGAGAGGCGAGGTCGTGCCGGCCGCCGAGGCGCAGGCGCGTGAAGCGGCTTTGCAGGGCGCCATCGAAGAACTGCGCCAGGAGCTCGATCAGCACCAGCGCCGTCTGCACGATGAACAACGCCATGCCCAGTCCGAGATGAGCCAGCTCAAGCAAGGGCTGGATCGCCAACTGCGCGAGGTGCAGTCCATCGCGGCGGGCAGCAAGGAGCAGACCCTGGTCAACTGCAACCGCCTGGCCGATTCCATTGAGAAGCTGCTGAGCCTGATCAAGACCTTCGAGCGCTGGCACGCCGACATGAATGTGCTGATCACGCACAACCGCCAGATGCACGAGCGCAACGACGAGTTCGCCGCCATCGTGCGCCAAGTGGTGATCGTGGCGCTCAACGCCTCCATCGAGGCGGCGCGGGCAGGTGAGATGGGCAAGGGCTTTGCCGTGGTGGCCAATGAGGTTCGCACGCTGGCCAACCGTGCGGAGGCGCTGTCCAACGACTACCGCAACAACCTCTACAAGAACGACCTGATCACCACCACCACCTTCCAGGATCTGCAGGCGGGAGGCAAGATGATCATCGGCGCGGTGACCGAGCTGCAACTGATCAACACCAAGACCAAGGACCACCTGGTCGCTGAAGCTGTCTGAACGCCATGATCAGCCATCAAGCCAAGAGCGCGCTGGACTTCATCATCACCGGTGCACTGAAGAGCGCCCTTGTGTCTTCGCCGGAAGACCGCTGCGAGGTCACCGTGATCGAGGACACCAAGGAGATCACCGAGAAGAAGGTGGTGCTGTTGACGGTGTCGTCCTACGTGTTCCGCGTGATGACGATGCTGTACTTCACGCTCAACAAGGACACCAAGGCGCACTTCGCAGCGATCAACCGCTCCGACGCGCAGGGCATGAGCGAGTCTGACTTCCTGGATGTGATCTGCGAGTGCGGCAACATCTTCTGCGGCGCGCTCAACCGAGAGCTGGCCAACCACTTCCCGCACCTGGGCATGTCCACGCCCAATGTGCTGGATCGCGATTGCATGGATTACCTGACCGAGCTGGATGCTGGCTACACGCAGCACTTCAAGATCTCGATCAACGACAACCTCACGATGCACGCCAGCCTGTGCGTCTGTGATTTTGCAGACATCGACTTCACGGTCGATATGACTCAGACCGAAGAGAGCAACGGCGAACTGGAACTGTTCTAGTCGCCCCACTTCACGCCAGAAAAAAGGATTTGGACCATGGTTGAAAAGGCAGAGCTGGTCAGCAAGGTGCTGGTGCTCGAAGAGGCCCAGGATTGCGCGGCACGCATCAAGGCGTTCTGTGACGCCAACAGCCTCGTTGGCGTCAAGGCCCAATCCGGGAACGTGATGGGCGTGCTCAAGTCCAATGTGTACCTGGGTGCCATCTTCCTGGGCGAAAGCTATGGCGGCAAAGACGGTGGGCTGAAGCTGGCGCGTGAGATCCACGATGTGCGGCCCGAGCTGCCCATCTTCTTGCGACGTGAGGGCGCAGATGACCTGGAAGGCATCTCCGATCAGGACAAGTGCCTTTTCAGTCAGGCCTATGCGATCAGCAACATCGACAAGCTGGGCCCGATCATCAACGAGACCATCTTCAGTCTGGTCTATCCCAATGCCCTGGTGCGCGGCATCACCGAGATCACCCGCACCGCGCTGGAAAGCCAGTTCAAGGGCGTGGACGTGACGACCGAAGCACCCTACATCGTGCGCGACCGCATCATCTACGGTGAGCTGTTCACGCTGATCCCGCTGGAGAGCAACTGGTGTCGCGGCTACATGATGCTGCAGACCGAAGAAGGGCCGCTGGTCAGCTGTGTGGCGTCGGGCCAGACCCACATCACCACCGATTCGGTCAACTTCCGCGACATCAACCACGTGCTGGGTGAAGTGACCAATTTGGTGTGGGGCATGTTCAAGAACCGCTTCATTTCGGCCGAGCCGCTGGAAGGTCGCGCCTCGCAGGTGCCCATCATCGTGAACCACCTGCACCGCTACATCTCTTTCGGTTCAGAAGACCCGCAGCTGTGCTTCCGGTACACGCTGACCGACAGCAGCGGCATATCCCTGGTGCTTTACCAGCGCTTCGTCTTCAACCTGAGCTGGTCGCCTGACAAGTTCAAGGAAAACGAGGCCCTGGTCGAAGACTTGTTCGATTCGGGCGAGCTGGAGCTCTTCTGATTTTCTGTCTGATTTCTAGTGAGGTGAATAAACATGGCAAACGTTCTTGTTGTTGATGACTCCGCAACCGTCCGCAATGAAGTGGGTGATTTCCTGAAGAAAAATGGTCTGGACGTCATCACGGCCATCGATGGCCGCGACGGGCTGGCCAAGCTTAAGGCTGATCCGCGCGTCAAGCTGGTGGTCAGTGATGTCAACATGCCCAATATGGATGGCCTGACCATGGCCGAGAAGATCCGTGGCGAGTTGGGCAATGCCTCGGTCAACATCATCATGCTGACCACGGAAAACACGCCCATCATGAAAGAGCGCGGCAAGGCCGCCGGCATCAAGGGCTGGATCGTGAAGCCCTTCAAGGGCGACGCCGTGATCGCCACTTTCAAGAAGCTGGCTGAAGGCTGATCGGCTGTTGCCGCCTGCATCGAGGTTCAAAGGCAACAAAAAACCCGCCGGGCAGATCGCCTGGGCGGGTTTTTGCTTTCGCAGCTAGGCTGCAATTACTTCAGCTTGACTTCCTTGTAGGCAACGTGCTTGCGTGCCTTGGGGTCGAACTTCATGAATTCCAGCTTTTCGGGCGTGGTCTTCTTGTTCTTACTGGTGGTGTAGAAGTGGCCGGTACCCGCAGTGGATTCCAGCTTGATCTTTTCGCGTCCGCCTTTAGCAGCCATGGCAATCTCCTAATTACAGTTCGCCGCGGGCGCGCAGATCGGCGACGATCTGGTCGATACCCACTTTGTCAATCAGACGCAGCGCAGCAGCGCTGATGCGCAGACGCACCCAGCGGTTCTCGCTCTCGACCCAGAAACGACGGTACTGCAGGTTGGGCAGGAAACGACGCTTGGTTTTGTTGTTGGCGTGGGAAACATTGTTTCCGACCATCGGGCCCTTGCCCGTGACTTGACAGACGCGTGCCATGACGCTTCTCCGTTCACTGTGATGGCGCCTCTTTTGACAATCGGCGCTCGTGTTGCGGTTCGGTACCCAGAGCAGGACTCCCCATTTCATCTCTGAAACAGGGAACAAATCCTGGTGAAGCACCCTTCCGGTAACTGGTCAGCTGAAAGACGCTTTCAGCGCACCCGCCCCGGGACGAATTTCGGCAAAACCAAGATTATAGACAGATTCTTGGCACTTGGCAAAGAACCTGGCCGCAAGCAGCTCACTTTTCCAGGAAACGCTGGGCATCCAGGGCGGCCATGCAGCCCGTGCCGGCGCTGGTGATGGCCTGGCGGTAGACGTGATCCTGCACGTCGCCTGCGGCAAACACGCCCGGCACGCTGGTCTGGGTGGCGAAACCCTCGCTGCCACCCTTGGTCAGGATGTAGCCGTCCTTCATCTCCAGTTGGCCCTTGAAGATGTCGGTGTTGGGCTGGTGACCGATGGCGATGAAGCAGCCCTGGAGCTTGATGTCGGTGGTCGAACCGTCGTTGACGCTCTTGATGCGCACGCCGGTCACGCCGGACTGGTCGCCCAGGACTTCTTCCAGGGTCTGAAAAAGATGCAACTCGATCTTGCCTGCGGCAACCTTGTCGTGGACCTTGTCGATCAGGATGGGCTCGGCGCGGAACTTGTCGCGGCGGTAGATGAGGTGCACCTTGGACGCGATGTTCGACAGGTAAAGCGCCTCCTCGACGGCCGTGTTGCCACCGCCGACCACGCAGACTTCCTGGTCGCGGTAGAAAAAGCCGTCGCAGGTGGCGCAGCCGCTCACGCCGCGGCCCATGAAGGCCTCTTCAGACGGCAGGCCCAGGTACTTGGCCGAGGCGCCGGTGGCAATGATCAGGGCATCGGTGGTGTAGGTGCCGGTGTCGCCCTTGAGCGTGAAGGGGCGCTTGGACAAGTCCACCTCATTGATGTGGTCAAACACCATCTTGGTGTCGAAACGTTCAGCATGTTGCAAGAAGCGCTGCATCAGGTCCGGGCCCTGGACGCCGTGCACATCGGCCGGCCAGTTGTCCACTTCTGTGGTGGTCATGAGCTGGCCGCCTTGGGCCAGGCCGGTGACCAGGGTGGGCTTGAGGTTGGCGCGAGCTGCATAAATCGCGGCCGTGTAGCCGGCGGGGCCTGAGCCCAGGATCAGGACGTTGCTGTGTTCAGTGGCGCTCATGGCGTTCTTTCTGATGTGCTCTTGAGGTAAGTGACTGGTGTGGAGCTTAGCCGGTACGGAACTGTGCCGTATTCACGCCTTTCATCCGCGCTTGATCAGCGAGGGGTCTGCATAAAGTGCTCAATATTTCCGCACCACTGCCGAAAATTGTAGAGACAGGTTGTTTGTCACACCACGCACAGGTGAAAAGTCTCACCTGACTTTCATGTTTTCTTGACAGGCCCACACCGTCTTACTCAAAGAGGAACTGCCATGGCCATGCTGTCCAATCTCGATCTGATCCGGCGCGTACCGCTGTTCTCGATGCTGACCCAGGCGCAAGCCGAGTCCATCGCAGAAGGCGTCGTCAAGCGCCGCTACCGCCGCGGTGAGCTGATCGTTGAACGCGGCCGTAAAACCAATTCCCTGTTCATCCTGCTGACGGGCCGTGCCCGCGTGGTGGCTGCGGACGAGCGCGGCCGCGAGGTGATCCTGGCCGTGCTGGAAGCAGGCGACTACCTCGGCGAGATGAGCCTGATCGACAACGAGCCCCATTCCGCCACCGTCCGCGCCGAAGTGCAGACCGATGTGCTGGTGCTGGGCCGTGCCGAGTTCGCCCGTTGCCTGCCTGAGAACTCCTCGCTGTCCTACGCCATCCTGCGTGGCCTGGTGCAGCGCCTGCGCAATGCCGACCGCCAGATCGAATCCCTTGCCCTGCTGGACGTCTATGGCCGCGTGGCCCGTGCCCTGCTGGACATGGCCGACGAAGACGCCGGCGAGAAGGTGATCCGCGGCAAGGTCTCGCGCCAGGATCTGGCCAAGCACGTGGGTGCTTCGCGTGAGATGGTCTCTCGCGTGATGAAGGACCTGGAAGAACGCGGCCTGATCGAAACCCAGGACACCGGCAGCGTGGTGCTGAAGGACCGCCTGGCTGCGACCGCCTGATTGCCTGGCCGCCTTGTCAAGAAGACGCCCCTTGAGAGGGGCGTTTTTCATGGCTGAACCGGATGCGAGAGCGGGGTCAAATGCACGCACAATGCGGGCATGACATTTCCCCTTGGTTCTCTCCGTTCCGAAGGTGCTGCGCCGGTCAAGGGCAGCGATCGCAGCAGGGCCGATGCGTCGGCCAATGTGCGAGTGAGTGGGCGATTGCATCGCGTGCAATCGGCTCCGGTCATGGAGCCCGCCGTGCCCGTTGAAAACACCTTGCGCTTCCAGGGTGGGTTGCTGCTGGGCAGTGTGCTCTGGGTGCTGGCTTTGCTGGCCATGCTCAGCCACAACCGCCTGGATCCGGCCTTCACCACGTCTGGCCAGCATCTGGAACCCAGCAACTGGGTAGGCCATGCAGGTGCCTACGGGTCTGACCTGGCGCAGTTCCTCTTTGGGCAATCGGCCTGGTGGCTGCTGCTGGTGGGTTTTCGCGTGCTGCTGGGCGCGTTGGCGCGCTGGCTGCGCCGTGATTCGGCTGTGAGCGTGACCATCGGCGCCAACCCTGCTCCGGTGGAGCCGGCTTCGCCGTTCGCGCCCTGGCGCTTCTGGCTGGGCCTTGTCCTGTTGATGTCGGCCAGTTGCGCGCTGGAGTGGACGCGCCTGTATCGCCATGAGTTGAGCCTGGCGGGTGAGCACGCAGGCGGCGTGCTGGGCCTGGTGTTGGGGCAGTGGAGCAGCAAGTGGCTGGGCTTCAATGGTTCCGGCGTGCTGTGGATTGCCTTGCTTGTGGCCGCAACCTCCATGGCCTTGAAATTCTCCTGGCTGGATCTGGCCGAGCGCATTGGCTCGCTGGTGGACCGCCTGCGTGAAACGCGCGAGACCAAGCGTGAAGTGGCGCAAGACATCCGCATCGGCGAGAAGGCCGCCATCGAGCGCGAGCGCGTTGCCCAGGAGGTGCGTCATGAACTGCCGGCCGAGCCTATCCCGCTGATCATCGAGCAGCCGGTGGTCGAGGTGCCCAAGTCCGAGCGCGTGGTCAAGGAAAAGCAAAAACCCCTGTTTGCCGACATGGGCGACAACAAGCTGCCGCAGATCGACCTGCTCGACAGCGCCTCGGGCCGCATGGAGACCATCACGTCAGAGACCCTGGAGATGACCTCGCGGCTGATCGAGAAGAAACTCAAGGACTTCGGCGTGGAGGTGCGCGTCGTGGCCGCCTCGCCTGGGCCCGTCATCACGCGCTATGAAATTGAACCGGCCACGGGCGTGAAGGGTTCACAGATCGTGAACCTGGCCAAGGACCTGGCGCGTTCGCTGTCGCTCGTGTCGATCCGTGTGGTCGAAACTATCCCTGGCAAGAACCTGATGGCGCTGGAGCTGCCCAATGCCAAGCGCCAGATGATCCGCCTCACCGAGATCCTCGGTTCGCAGGTCTACAACGATGCGCAGTCCATGCTGACCATTGGCTTGGGCAAGGACATCGTGGGTGCGCCCGTGGTGGCTGATCTGGCCAAGATGCCGCACTGCCTGGTGGCCGGTACCACTGGTTCAGGCAAGTCTGTGGGCATCAACGCGACCATCCTATCGCTGCTGTACAAGGCCGAGGCCCGCGATGTGCGCCTGATCCTGATCGACCCGAAGATGCTGGAGATGAGCGTCTACGAAGGCATCCCGCACCTGCTGTGCCCGGTCGTGACCGACATGAAGCTGGCGGGCAACGCGCTCAACTGGGCCGTGGGCGAGATGGAGCGGCGCTACAAGCTCATGTCCAAGATGGGCGTGCGCAACCTGGCGGGCTTCAACAAGAAGATGGACGAGGCCAAGGCGCGTGGCGAGTTGGTTCCCAATCCTTTCAGCCTGACACCGGAGGAGCCCGAGCCGCTGGAGCGGCTGCCGCACGTCGTCATCGTGATCGACGAGCTGGCCGACCTGATGATGGTAGTGGGCAAGAAGATCGAAGAGCTGATCGCGCGTCTGGCGCAAAAGGCCCGCGCCGCCGGCATCCATTTGATCCTGGCCACGCAGCGCCCATCCGTTGATGTGATCACGGGGCTGATCAAGGCCAACATCCCCACGCGTATCTCCTTCCAGGTCAGCAGCAAGATCGACAGCCGCACCATCCTTGACCAGATGGGCGCCGAGGCCTTGCTGGGGCAGGGCGACATGCTGTACCTGCCCTCGGGCACGGGCCTGCCTGTGCGCGTGCACGGCGCCTTCGTGAGCGACGAGGAAGTGCACCGTGTCGTCGAGTACCTCAAGACGCAGGGTGAGCCCAATTACATCGAAGGCATCCTGGAAGGCGGTACCTTGGGCGACGAGGGCAGCAACCTGGATGGTTCGCCCTCAGGTGGCGGTGACGGCGAGCAGGATCCGATGTACGACAACGCCGTGGCCATCGTGCTGCAACACCGCAAGGCCTCGATCTCGCTGGTGCAGCGCCACCTGCGCATTGGCTACAACCGGGCGGCGCGCCTGCTGGAGCAGATGGAGAAGTCGGGCCTGGTGTCCTCCATGTCGACCAATGGCAACCGCGAGATCATGACGCCGGCGCGAGGTGGCGAGGGTGGCGCGACTGCGGCCCCATGGGACGCTTGATTTCTCGCCAGGAAGAACACGAACATGAAGATGAATTCAAGCGGGCGCTTCGTGGCGTCTGGTGCCTTGGCCGCCATGCTGCTGAGCGCCACGGGTCCGGCTCATGCCGATGCCGTGGCCACCTTGCGTGCCTTTGTCAAGGATGCGCAGACAGGCCGCGGCAGCTTCACACAGACGGTCACTTCGCCCGATGGCAAGAAGACGCGCAAGTCCACGGGTACGCTGGAGTTCCTGCGCCCGAACAAATTCCGTTTCGCTTATGCGGGGCCCACCGAGCAGTTGATCGTGGGCGATGGCAAGCAGGTCTGGTTGTACGACGCCGACCTCAATCAGGTGACGGTACGGCCCATGAATGCCATGGTGGGCGCGACGCCCGCAGCCTTGCTGGCGGGTGGGGCGCTGGACAAGGACTTCACCCTTAAGAATGTGAACATGCCTGCTTCCTCGCCGGGTGCGGTGTCCGCGACCCCGGCGCCTTCACAGGCAACGTCATCTCTTCTCGAATGGGTGGAGGCCTTGCCGCGCCACAAAGAAGGGCAATTCCAGTCCGTGCGCGTGGGCTTCAGCAAAGCCAATGGCCAACTGGCCGCCCTGGAAATCCTGGACAGCTTTGGCCAGCACTCACGGCTGGACTTTGCGCAATTCGAGTCCAAGGTGGCCTTGCCGGCCACCCGGTTTCAGTTCACACCGCCGGCGGGTGCCGACGTGTTGAAGCAGCCCTGAGTTGGGCATCTGGGGCCCGTACGCTGCGGGCCCTGTGATCTCAATGTCGATCAGCCTTCGCGCTTGCCGAAACCGGGGCGCTTGCCGCCGAAGCCAGGCTTCGGGCCAGACTTGAAACCAGGCTTGGCGCCGAAAGGCTTGCCACCGAAAGCAGGCTTGTCGCCAAATGATTTGCCGCCACCCGACTTGTCGCCAAATGATTTGCCGGCAGGCTTGCCGAACGGACGATCACCCTGAGGGCGGTCGCCGAACGCAGGACGATCACCAAATGGACGATCACCGCGAGGGCGGTCGCCAAAAGCGGGGCGGTCGCCAGCAAAGGCCGGGCGGTCACCACGTGGACGATCACCGAAGGCCGGACGGTCACCCCCGAAAGGCTTGCGATCACCACGGTCTGCGTTGAAGCCACCCTTGTTGAAGCCGCCGCGATCGCCGCCGAAGCCGCCACGGTCACCGCCACGTGGCGCGCCGCCAAAGCCACCGCGATCGCCGCCGCCGAAGCCGCGATCACCACCACGGTCACCAAAACCACCTTCGCGGTTGGCACCAAAGCGCGGTGCGCCACGGTCTTCACGGTTGCGGTGACCCGGCATGGGCTTGCCGGTACGGGGGCCACGGCTGTCGCCACCGGCCTTCATTTTGGGCTCCAGGCCTTCGATGACAGCTTCAGGGATACGCTGCGTGGTGAAACGCTCGATGCGGCGCATCATGCCGATGTCACGGCGCTCGCACAGCGTGATGGCCAGGCCGCTGCGGCCAGCGCGACCGGTGCGGCCAATGCGGTGCACATAGTCTTCCGGCTTCATGGGCATGCCGTAGTTGATCACGTGGGTGATGGTGGGCACGTCGATGCCGCGGGCGGCCACGTCGGTGGCGACCAGCACGCGCAGTTGGCGCATGCGCAGGCCTTGCAGCACGCGGTTGCGACGGCCTTGCGGCATGCCGCCGTGCAGGGCGGCCACGGCGTGACCCATGTCAGCCAGGCGGTCGGCCAGGATGTCGGCGTCGCGCTGGGTGCTGGTGAAGATCACGGCCTGGTCCACGTCTTTGGCGGTCAGGATGTTGTCCAGCAGATCGTTCTTGTGCGAGAGCGAATCGGCCAGGTGCAGGCGCTGCTCGATGTTGTCGTGGCTGTCGGTGTGCGAAGCCACCTCGATGCTCACGGCATCGCGTGTCAGGCGCTGAGCCAGTTGGCCCACGTGACCGGCGAACGTCGCGCTGAACATCAGGGTCTGACGGTTCTCGGGCGTTTGGTTGGCAATGGCTTCGATGTCATCGATGAAGCCCATGTCGAGCATGCGATCGGCTTCGTCGAGGATCAGCACTTCCAGGTTGGCCAGCACAGCAGCACCGGTCCCCATGTGGTCCAGCAGGCGACCAGGGGTGGCGATCAGCACGTCCAGCGGGCCACGCAGGGCCTTGAGCTGTGCTGCGTAAGGCACGCCACCCACGATCGTGGCCACACGCAGGCCTTGCATGTGACGACCATAGGTGTCAGCGGCCTTGGCTACCTGCATGGCCAGTTCACGGGTGGGTGCCAGCACCAGCACGCGAGGGCCGTAGGTCTTGCCCTTTTCGCGGCGTTTGGTGTTGTCGCCACGGGCGGCGATGATGCGCTCCAGCGAGGGCAGCATGAAGGCGGCGGTCTTGCCGCTGCCGGTGCTCGATGCCACGCGCAGGTCGGCGCCGTTCATGGCGGCGGGAATGGCCTGCACTTGCACGCCGGTTGGCTGGGTGTAGCCGGAGTCGGCCAGTGCGCGGCACAGGGCCGGGCTCAAACCCAGCTCTTCGAAGCGGGGGCCTTGTTCTTCGGCGGCTTGCAGTTCGGCTTCATCGCTGACGCCTTCTGCAGTATCCAGGGCCTCGGATTCGATGCGGCGGGCCAGCGCGTCGATCAGCGACGGCGCGTTCTGATCCACCGGAGTGGCATTCTTGTTTTCTTGAGGCATAACAACTTCTCTTTCAAGCAATGCGCTGCCACTTGCCGGAAGGCAAGCAACAAAACGCCTCGGCCAGGACGTTGACATGCGTCAGACGGCCTGAGCCATGTGGGGTCGCTGTGTATTCGTGTCCGCATCTCGTGGCAGGCGCACTCGGCACCAGGCAGCCACGGTGAGTCGGTTGATAAGCGACGGCATCGCCGCCAACCGGAACTCAAGACACGCTCATGGTCTGCACGCTGCACCAGTCATGCTGGCGAGGTAGAGACCCGGCTTGAAAAAGGTCAGAGGGGATGAACTTTGGTTCTTTGCTGAAATTCAGCAGAGCAAGGGATTATCCTATGCTGGACGAGATTTGTCCAGCCCCCGCGTTCATCCCTTTCAAATCAGGCTTATTTCCGGCCAAATTTATTTCCGGCGGATGAGGGACAGCTCGATGGTCTGGTGCGGACCGCGCAGTGCGAAGTCCACGGCGATGGGCACGAGCACAAGGCAGACGATGGAAAGGGTCAACATGGGGCACCTCAGCTTTCTTTTTGAGCGGTTTTGACTGGGGCCGACCTGAACGAGCGCCGGGTTGAATTGACAGCATGCGCCTGTGTCGCGATCTGCAAATCGGTATAAACCTTCATCAAATCGTCACAATTCAAGGCTTCGTTTTAGCCGAAAAACAATAGCCCTACTGGCTGCGACAATCAGGCCATGTCCGACCTTTTCAAGCTGGAGCCCACGCCCCCGTTGGCGGAGGCCCTCAGGCCGCATCAACTGTCCGAGGTGATCGGTCAGACCCATTTGCTGGGCGAGGGCAAGCCTCTGAGGCTGGCGTTCCAGTCCGGCAAGCCGCACTCGATGATCCTGTGGGGGCCGCCCGGTGTGGGCAAGACCACCTTGGCACGTCTGACGGCCCAGGCCTTCGATTGCGAGTTCATTGCACTGTCCGCGGTGTTTTCGGGTGTCAAGGACATCCGCGCGGCGATGGAGCAGGCCGAGCAGCATCTGGCGCGCGGCCATCACACCATCCTGTTCGTCGATGAGATCCACCGCTTCAACAAGGCGCAACAGGATGCGCTGCTGCCTTATGCGGAGTCTGGACTGGTGACCTTCATTGGCGCCACCACCGAGAACCCCTCGTTCGAGGTCAACTCGGCGTTGCTGTCGCGTGCCCAGGTCTATGTGCTCAAGTCCTTGACCGAGGACGAGCTCAAGCAGCTGCTTGCGCGGGCGCAGGCCAAGGTCTTGTCCCATCTGCAATTTGAGGACCTTGGCGTCGACACCCTGGTGGGCTATGCGGATGGCGATGCGCGGCGCCTCCTCAATCTGCTGGAGCAATGCAGCACGGCTGCAGGCGCGGCGGGCATCACGCACGTCGACGCCGACTTCATCCAGAACGCGCTGAGCTTGAATGCACGCCGCTTCGACAAGGGCGGCGACAACTTCTACGACCAGATCTCGGCCCTGCACAAGTCGGTGCGGGGTTCGAGCCCTGATGGCGCCCTGTACTGGCTGTGCCGCATGCTGGATGGTGGTGCCGACCCGCGTTATCTGGCGCGCCGTATCGTGCGCATGGCCTGGGAGGACATTGGGCTGGCAGATGCGCGCGCGATGCAGATCGCCAACGATGCGGCTGCCACCTACGAACGACTGGGTTCACCAGAAGGCGAGTTGGCGTTGGCACAAGCCGTGATCTACCTGGCTGTGGCCGCCAAGAGCAATGCGGGCTACAAGGCCTACAACGCGGCCCGAGCCTTCGTGAAGCAGGACAAGTCGCGCGAGGTGCCTGTGCATCTGCGCAACGCCCCGACCAAGCTGATGAAAGAGCTGGGCTACGGCCATGAATACCGCTATGCCCACGACGAGCCGCATGCCTATGCAGCCGGCGAGACCTATCTGCCAGACGGCATCCCCGACCCGAATTGGTACCAGCCTGTGCCGCGTGGGCTGGAGGCCAAGATCACCGAGAAGATGGCCTTCCTGCGCAAGCTCGATGAAGAGGCCGGTGGCTAGTTCTCGCCCTGGTCTTCAGGGCAGGGTGATCGTGATGCTGGCCACCTGAGGTGCCATCTGAACAATGTGGTGGTACTCGCCCAGCGCCTGATGGGTCTGTTGCGTGAGCTGCCAGCGCAGTCCCACAAAGCCCAACAAGGCCATCAGGCCCAGTACCGACCCGATGACCCACAAAGGCACATCGTTCTTGAGCTGATGCTGGATGCGATCTGGTGCAGACCAGTTCGGCGCGAAGCCGGCACCTTGGCCCTTGATGCGCGCGATCTCGTCGCCCATCCGGGCTGTGAGGTAGCCCAGCTTCTCCGAGCCTTCGAGCAGGTACTTGCCCTGAAAGCCCAGCAGCAGGCACATGTGGAAGACCTCCAGCACCTGCACGCGCGGTGCACCCTGGCGGCGCAAGTCCTCCAGCTTTTCAAAGAATTGCTCGCCCGCCAACTGCTCGCCGAAGAACTGCAACTGCAAGGGCAGGCGCTGCCATGACTCGCGCGCCTTGAAGCCCGACATCAAGACGATCTCGTCCACCGTGGCGCAGAAGGCGTACTTGCAGGCGTAGATGTCTTCCGTGGGCGCATGCAGCTTGGAGGCGCCGCGCTCGAAGGCGGTCAGGAACTGCTTGATGCGATCGCGGAACAGCTCGGCGTCCATCGGCGCATGCTTGCCCTTGAGCAGGAAGAGAAGATAGAAGCCGTCGTACATCAGGTCGAGCAGGGAAGATGCTTCCTTGTTCGCCATCATCTGCATGGGCTGGCGTTGCGACGCGGCCTGACGGCCAGGCACACTCTGGTCGGCGAACAGGCGTGGGGCGTTGGAGGATGATGCGCTCATGGCGTTGTGAAAGAGATTGTCAGGCGTTCACGGCAATCAACTCCAGGCGCAGGTCCTGGATGCCGGCGGGCACATAGATGGTCAAGGCCTGGGCCTGCATCATGCGTTCGTACAGCATGCCGCGTGGCTCCAGCGTGAAGTAGTAGCTGCCTGGGCGCACAGGCACGGCTGCCGGCACCTGTGGCGCATGGACGAGCTTGACGCCGGGCATGGCAGACAGCACCAGCTTCTCCACGTCATCGGGCGCGCCCAGCTTGAAGCGCGCGGGCACCACATCCACCAGTTCCGCTGGCGGCATGGCGGCCGACACGCCGAGGTAGAGCTGCGTCTTGCTGTTGATCTGCTCGGCGTCCAGCCTGCCTTGATGGAAGGAGGGGATTTGTTCTTGCAGGTTGATGGCGAAGTAGCGCGTCGAGATCACGGTCTCCAGCAGCTCGCGCACGATCTGGTCCAGGCGCGTGAAGGCCGGGCCGGGGTTGATGTGGTCGTAGGTGGGCAGGTCTGCGAGCGTGAAGCTCTTCGAGAAGGTCATCAGTGCGCCGGCCAGCTCCAGCAGGCGCTCGAACAGGCGCTCGGGGTGCAGGGCCGGGTGGCGTGCGAGATGCGACAAGCCAGCGAAGGCAGCGCTCGCCGTGTGCAACAGCCAGAAGGAGGCCACATCACCGGAGCGGAACTCCATGATGTTCTGACTGGGTTCGCGGTGCATGCCGTAGAGCGCATCGACCTTGGCCTGCAGCACGTCCAGCAAACGGCGCAGATGCAGGAAGAGCGCAGGCGAGGCCTGGATGTTGAGGCAGGGCGGCATGAAACGGCCATCGGTCTCGAAGCCGCCTGTTGATGTCTTCTTGAGACGCAGAACGGGCAGGCTCACCAGGTGGGCGCGGGGCTCGTTGTCAGGCAGCAGTCGCGAAGACTTGCGCAGCACCACCACCTCGGCTGACACGGCATCGGTGTAGGCATCGGCGGCCTGGATGGGCGTGCGGTAGTAGCGCGCAGCGGTGTCGGCTTCTTCGCGCGTGGAGGCCATGTTCGTGCCATGCGTGCGCAAGGGTGCCACAGCGAGGTGGAAGACCAGCTCGGAGCCAGCCTGCTGGGCGCTGTCGGGCAGGGCGTTGAGTGACACGGATGGCGGCAGCTCGTCTTCAGTAGGCGCATTGAACAGTTCGCCATCGGGGAACACGACCTGCAACTCCAGGACGCGCAGCAGGCCCGTCTGCAAGGCATCGGGGTCGACCTTGATGTGGCGCACGCCCCATGCATAGGGATGCAGCAGGCGCGACATCTGAGCCAGGCGCCACTCGTGATAGGCGTCTTGCTGCTGAAAGTGCTGCGGCCTGAGGAACAAGCCTTCGCCCCACAGGATTTTGGGTGACTGGATCACTACGGGTCTTTCTATCTATTGAACGATTCGGGAGATGCTGAGGGCTGGTGCGTTCATGGAGGGCAAGGCATCGCCACGGAGCGCACGGCCGTGGTCGGCAGACCGATGGCTTCACCGACCTGCACGCTCATCGCACAGGCATGGGCGCCGATGCGCAAGCCGGACTTGTCTGCGGCGGCGGTGCTGAACGCGTATCGCCAGCGGTCTTGCAAGGGCTGGCGATACAAGGCCACGATGCCCACATAGCGGGCCTCACGCGCCACCTTGTCGATGGCGTCGTAATGCTGGCCGGGTATCAACTGCACTTCGCGCGCCGCGACCAGGTCATCACCCAGCACGACTTTTTCTTTCGCAGCATCGCCGAAGGTGTCGTAAGGGGCTTGCAGAAATGCGTCTGGGCTCTTGAGCTTGTAGAGGCGCACGACCAGGGCCAGAGCGCGGCCTTGTGCATCCACATTGAGCGAGTCGCTGGCATAGATGCGCCAGTTGACCTTCCAGTCGGGCAGGGCGCTGTCGGGCACCTGCGGTACATCGGGCACATCAGGCTTCTTGAGGCCCACGGCGCTCAAGGCCGAGTCCGCCATGCCACCCAGAAAGCCCATGACACCACCGCCATCACCAGATGGGGTGCTGGGTGTGCTGGGCATGGTGGGGGCGGAGGGTGTGGATGCGCAAGCCGTCAGCAACAACGGCACAGCGATCAGCGCATGGCCGATGAAGGCGCGCATCCTCCCCATCTGTCTGGTCTTCATACATCTTTGAGCGGGGCGCCTGAGGCCCATCGCCGGCGCGTAGTTTAAGAAGTGATGGTGGCTTGTTTGAAGACCGCCCCCCACCGGAGGGGCATGGAGTTGCAACCAAGTGCAAGAGTCTGTAAACCACCCCCCAATGGGGGCGGGCAGTCATTTTGAATTCGGCTCTAATCCGGCCTGTCGCATGAGGGCTCCGGCCCAGCATGCAGTCGATAAACAAAGGTCTCAGGGAGTGTCGATTGAGTCTTGCATACATACGCCGCAGCATGTGCTGCGCGGTGATGGCTTCGGTGTTGTCCGGCCTGGTGGGGTGTTCAACTGCACCCAAGAAAGATGATGCGGCGGCCAAGCTGGCCGTTCAGGAACAGGTCAATGAAAACCTGGCTGCGGCCGACAAGGCGCAGAAGCAGGGCAAGACCGATCAGGCCATCGAGCAGTTGGACCTGGCCATCAAGGCAGACCCGTCCGCCAAGGCGCCTTGGCTCAAGAAGGCCCAGATCCATTTCGATGTGCGGCAGTATGGCCAAGCCATCACCGAGGCCCAGGAGGTCTTGCAGCGTGACGTGAACGACCTCACTGCCAAGAGCATCCTGGCTGTCAGCGGTTTGCGTGTGAGCGCGCAGGCGCTGGAGCAGCTGCGCAAGGCCAATGAAGTCAATGGGTCAGCGCGTAGCGAAGCCGAAAGCGTGGCCAAGCTGATCCGCGAGGCTTTGGGCGAGCCCATCCTCGTGGCGCCTGTGGCCGCAGCGGCATCCGAACCAGTCAAGTCCAGGCCGGCAGCGAGCAGGGCCGCACGTGCCAATGCATCGGCAGCCTCTGGCGTGAACCGGGCCAGTGCTGGCGCTGGACCAGTGGCTTCGGCCCAGACCAAATCCACGTCGGCCAGCGCAGGTGGTGCGGGTGGGGCCGGTGCGGCCTCTGGTGGTCGGAACAATCCCTTTGGTGCTTTGCAGTAATCAGTTCAAGGAAGGAGCCTCATCATGGCCAAGAAAGACAGCGTGCAAAAACGACTGGAGCGCGTGCGCCCGCCTCGTGTTCAGCTAACGTATGACGTCGAGATCGGCGATGCCATCGAGCAGAAGGAGTTGCCATTCGTGATGGGCGTGATGGGTGACTTCACCGGTCAGCCCGATCCTGACAAGCCTGTGCCTCGGCTGAAGGACCGCAAGTTCGTCAACGTCGACATGGACAACTTCGATGAGGTGTTGGCCGGCATGGCGCCACGCGCCAGCTACCGCGTGAAGAACAAGCTCAGCCCGGAAGGTGGCGAGTTCGCCGTCAACCTCGAATTCAAGCAGATGGATGACTTCCGTCCTGAGGCTGTGGTCGAGCAGGTCGAGCCGCTGCGCCGCCTGCTGGAGGCGCGCTCCAAGCTATCCGATCTGCGCAACAAGCTGGCCGGCAACGACAAGCTGGAAGACCTGCTTGGCGAAGTGCTGAGCAGCACCGAACAACTGATGAAGCTGAGCGCTGAGGCCCAGCAAAGCAAGGAGTGAGACCATGAGCGCCCAACTCCAGGCCCAGACGGGGGCCGTTGCCGAGAGCGTCAGCCTGCTGGACGACATCGTGGCCAAGAGCCGTGTAGCCAAGAGCGACACCGAACATGCCCGCGCCAAGGACATCATCGGCGAGCTGGTCAAGGAAGTGCTGGATGGCACCGTCGTGGTGTCGGCCAACCTGTCAGCCAACATCGACGCCCGCATCGCCCAGATCGACCAGCTGATCTCCGACCAGCTCAGCGAAGTCATGCATGCGGCCGAGTTCCAGAAGCTCGAATCGTCCTGGACGGGCCTGCGCTACCTTTGCAAGCAGACCTCGACGGGTGAGCAGATCAAGATCAAGGTGCTCAACACCACCAAGAAGGAACTGGTCAAGGACTTCAAGACGGCCATCGACTTCGATCAATCCACGCTGTTCAAGAAGATCTACGAAGAAGAGTTCGGTACCTTCGGTGGCGCACCCTTTGCGACCATCATCGGTGACTTCGAGGTTGACCGTGGCGCCGAAGACATGTACTTTGTCGAACAGATGTCGCATGTGGCGGCCGCCGCCCATGCCCCCTTCATCACGGCCGCGTCGCCCGAGCTCTTCGGCCTGGAGAGCTTCACCGATCTGGGCAAGCCGCGCGACATGTCCAAGGTGTTCGACACGGTCGAGTACGCGAAGTGGAAGTCCTTCCGTGAATCCGAAGACGCGCGCTACGTGGGCCTGGCCCTGCCGCGCTTCCTGGGCCGCCAACCGTTCGACCCGAAGGACGGCGTGACCTGCGAAGGCTTCAACTTCGTCGAGCGCACGGACGGCACCGATCATGGCAAGTACCTCTGGGTCAATGCCTCCTACGCCTTTGCCACGCGCCTGACCAATGCCTTCGAGCAGTACGGCTGGTGTGCGGCCATCCGCGGTGTGGAGGGCGGTGGCCTGGTGGAGGATCTGCCCACGCACACCTTCAAGACCGACGACGGTGAGGTGGCCCTGAAGTGCCCCACCGAAATCGCCATCACCGATCGCCGTGAGAAGGAGCTCAATGACCTGGGCTTCATCCCCTTGGTGCATTGCAAGAACACGGACTACGCCGCTTTCTTCGGTGCGCAGTCGGTGCAGAAGGTGAAGAAGTACGAGTCGGATGCGGCCAATGCCAATGCGCGCCTGTCTGCTCAACTGCAGTACATGTTCGCCGTCTGCCGCATCTCTCACTACCTGAAGTCCATGCTGCGCGACAAGGTGGGCAGCTTTGCCGCCGCCTCGAACATCGAGACCTATCTGAACGGCTGGATCAACCAATACGTCTTGAACTCCGACGATGCCTCGCAGGAGCAAAAGGCCAAGTACCCACTGCGCGAGGCATCTGTTCAGGTTCAGGAAGTGCCCGGCCGGCCTGGGGTCTACCGTGCCGTGTCCTTCCTGCGTCCGCACTTCCAGTTGGACGAACTTGCCGTTTCGCTGCGACTGGTTGCTGAGCTGCCCCAAGGTGCCTGATCAAGGGACCCGAGGCGGCATTTACCAACGACTCTAACACTCAGTGGTTAGGAGGAAAAAAATGAAAGATATCTACCTGAAGTTCATCAAGAAGACCAACTCGAAGGACATCCCCGGTGAGTCGCTCGACGAGAAGCACAAGGATGGCAAGTGGATGGAAATCATTTCGTGGGAACACGAAATGCGCCAACCCAAGTCGGCCACGTCGTCGACTGCTGGCGGCCACACTTCGGAGCGCTGCGAACACGCTGAAATGCTGTTCACCAAGGACATCGACACCTCCAGCCCCTACATCTGGGAAGCCTGCTCGGCCGGCTACGCCTATGACGTGGAGGTCGAGTTCTACCGTGCTCAAGGTACGACCCGCACCCTGTACCTGACCATCAAGCTGACCAACGCCATCATCTCCAGCGTGTCTCCTTCGGTCAAGTCGGAAGGCCTGCCTACCGAAGTGCTGGGCATCAAGTACTCCAAGGTGGTCTGGAACTACAAGGGTTCTAACACCGAGGGCAAGGACAACATCGGCAACAACCCCGCCGGTTGGGATCTGGCCCGCAACGTGGCCGTGGCCAGCTGATCGACTCAGGTCTGAAGGCCGCCACGCGCGGCCTTTTTTGCGCCCTCTCTTGTTCCTTATGCGTTTTCAGACTTCCCTGTGGGATCGGCTGCTGCACGCGGATGCCAATCGCTCCGACGTGTTCATGGGTGTCGATCTGTCGCAATTGAAAGCCCAGGTGGCCCGTGATCTGGAGCGGCTGCTCAACACGCGCCGTTGCCATGACGACGAAACGTTCGCTGGCTTCCCCATGGCGGGCAGGTCCATTTTCAATTTCGGCATCCCGGATTTCTCCGCCAAGAGCCTGTCCAGTGGCGTAGACAGAGACCAGATCTGCCTGGCCATGAGCCGGGCCATCGAGCGCCATGACCAACGCCTTCGCAATGTGGTCGTGAAGCTGCGCGAGGCACAAGGTGAGGTGCATCGCCTGGCCTTTGACATCCACGCGCTGCTGCGTGTGACAGGCTTTCAGGATGCCGTGAGCTTTGGTGCCCAGTTCGATTCGGCTGGTATGTATTACCAGGTGAGCCATTGAGATGCGGGCCCTGCTGCCTTATTTTGAAAACGAACTGACCTTTCTGCGACGCCGCGGGCAGTCGTTTGCCCAGGCCTTTCCGCGCATTGCGGGGCAGTTGCAACTGGGTGCCGACGAGGCCAAGGATCCGCACGTCGAGCGCATGATCGAGTCCTTCGCCCTGTTGACCGCCCGTGTCAACAAACGGCTGGATGATGACTTCCCGCTGTTCACCGAATCGCTGCTGGAGGTACTGTACCCGCACTACCTGAGGCCGTTCCCTGCCGCGTCGATTGCGCACTTCGATGTAGGCTCGGCAGCCGGGCAGATGAGCAAGGCCGTGGTGCTGGAGCGGGGCACGATGCTCAACTCAAGGCCCGTCAAGGGCCTGCCCTGCAAGTTCCGCACAACACAAGCCGTCAAGCTGATGCCCTTGCATGTGGCCTATGTGGCCTACCGCAATTCGGTGTTGGCACCGGAAGGCACGCGTCTGCCGCCAGGCGTGACCTCCGTGATCTCCGTGACGCTGGAGCTGCTGTCGCCTCAGGCGAGCTGGGCCATGCTGGCCGATCAGCCTCTGCGCTTTTACCTCGACGGCGAACCGTCTCAAGTGAGCGTGCTGCGCGAAGCGCTGTGCCACAAGGTACGGGGCATCATGGTGCAGACGCAGGCTCACCAGCCTTGGCTGGGCGATCCTGCCGCATCGACACCTGCCGCTGCCACCAAGCCGTCGCTGGCTGGCTTTGCGGATGACGAGGCCCTGATCGAATTCGATGCGCGCTCCCATCCCGCCTACCGCCTGCTGACCGAATACTTTGCCTTCCCCGATAAATTCAATTTCGTGGATGTGCCCGTTCCGGTGCCTGCGCCAGACCAGGCCACAGCCAATGCGGCCACGCGGCGCAGCTTGACGGTCCATCTGCTCTTGTCAGGCGTGCGCGCCGATTCGGACGAGTCCCGCCTGCTCGAGGCCATCAGTGCTCGCAACATGCTGCTGGGCTGCACGCCGGTCATCAACCTCTTTCAGCAGCCGGCGGACCCGATCCGCGTCACGCATGCATCGAGCGCCTACCCGGTGCTGGTCGATGGTCGTCGGGCATTCGGCTACGAGGTCTATTCGATCGACCGGGTGTTCCGTGTCAAACAGACACCGCAAGGCGAGTCGGTGCAGGAGTTCAGGCCGTTCTTCTCGCTGCGGCACGATGATCTGTTGGGTGCCGATGAGGATGAGCGAGGCGCGGACGAGTCTCAGGCGCTGGCGACGGGCTCGCGTGCCGGGGGGCGCTACTGGTCGGCACACCGGGATGAGGATGTGGCGGTTGAAAGCCCGGGCTACGAGCTGGAGCTGTCGATGGTGGATGTCGATTTCAACCCGGCCTTGCCGCAGACCGACACCTTGTCGCTGAACGTCACGGCCACCAACCGCGACCTGCCTTCGCTGCTGCCGTTTGGCAGTGCGGGCGGCGACCTCTTCATGGAGGGGGGCGGCCTGGCCAAGGCGGTGCGCCTGCTGCGCAAGCCGACACCCAGCATGCGTTTCGATCGAGGGCGTGGTGCCTTGTGGCGCTTGATCTCGCACCTCTCGCTCAACCACCTTTCGCTGTCAGGCGGCGGGATCGATGCGCTCAAGGAAATGCTGCGTTTGTACGACCTGCCTCGCAGCCCGGCCAACCGCCGTCAGATCGATGGGCTGCAGGCGATCGAGTTCCGGCCGAGCACCGCCTGGCTGCAAGGCGAGCCCTACGCCACTTTCGTGCGAGGCACGGAAGTGCGCCTGACCGTGGATGAGGACAGTTTTGTCGGTTCGGGGCTGGGGCTGTTTGCTGCGGTGCTGGATCGGTTCTTTGGTTTGTATGTGCATGCCAACAGCTTCACCTGCTTGACGCTGGTGTCGGCACGCACGCAGGAAGAGGTGCATACATGTCCGCCCCGCAACGGCGAGTTGCCGCTGGTGTGATCGATCAACTGCTGAGTGAGCCTCAGCGGTTTGACTTCTTTCAGGCGGTTCGCTTGCTGGATCGGTGGATGGGTGTGGGCGTATCGGAGGGGCCGGGTCTGTCCAGGCTGAACTTCTGCAACTCGCTTTCGCTGTCGTTTCCACCCAGTCAGATCGAGACGCTGACCGTGCACCGACGCGACACGGATCAGGACGATGGCCTGCCGCGCCACGCCCATGAGGTGGAGCGCATCGACATGACGCCGGCCTTCATGGGGCTGCTCGGCGTCAATGGCACCTTGCCCCTGTTCTACACGGAGATGCTGGCCCAGCGCGAGCTCTACCAGAAGGACCATTCAGGCCGGGCCTTCATGGACATGTTCAGCCACCGGACGGTGTCCCTCTTTTACGAGGCCTGGCGCAAGCACCGCATGGCCATCCAGTTCGAGGCCGATCGACGTGACCGCTTTCTGCTGCTGGCCTTGTCGCTGGCGGGGCTGGGGCAGAAAGGCCTGCGTGATCGACTGGGGGCAGCACAAGGCGCCGTGGCGGATGAGGCGCTGGCCTACTACGCCGGGACCTTGCAGCAACGCACGTTGTCGGCGCACCAGTTGCAGCAGATCCTGCAGGACTATCTGCGCGTGCCCGTGCGTGTCGAGCAGTTTGTGGGGCGGTGGTATCGCCTACCGGAGTCGGGCCGGGCCTACCTGGGGCTGACTGGGTCTCAGGGTAGGGCGGGCACTGGTGCGCTCAACGGTGTGCTGGGGCGTTCGGCCATGCTGGGCGAGCGCGTCTGGCAACGAGATCTGCGCATGCGCGTGGTGCTGGGACCGCTGCCACATGCGCGCTTCAGGCGCTTCCTGCCAGGCGGCAAGGGCGCGTCGGCCCTCAAGGCATTGCTGACCATGCTCAGCGGCGTCAGCCTGGAGTACGAAATCAAGCTGCGGCTTCAACGCGAGGACGTGCAAGGCTGCACTCTCGACTCAGACCGTGCCCCGGCCGCATTCAGGCTGGGCTGGGACACCTTCTTGCAGACCAGCTCCGCCAAAGAGGACCGCGCGGATGTGCGCTACGACATTCACGCAGCGGCATAACCTTGCGCACCACATCCATACCCATAAGAACCACCAGCTGTCATCACCATGAGCCAGAACCTCAAGACCCTGATTGCCAAACTCAATGACACCACGCGCCAGGCCGCTGAGCGGGCCGCCAGCCTGTGCATGGCCCGGGGCCACTACGAAGTCGACCTGGAGCACCTGATGCTGGCGCTGCTGGAGCAGCAGCAAAGCGATCTGGTGCTGCTGTGCTGGCGCTTCGGGGTGCCCGTTGCTGAACTCCAGCGCGACCTGGAGGCCGAGCTCACGCGCTTCAAGACGGGCAACAGCCGCACGCCGGTGTTCTCCGGCCATTTGCCGACCCTGTTGGAGCACGCCTGGCTGATCGCTTCGCTGGCATCTCACACAGCCCGCATCCGCAGTGCCGATCTGGTGTTGGCGATGCTGACCGAGCCCTCGCTCAGTCAACTGGCCTTGCGCTCGTCCCGCTTGTTTGCCCGCTTCCAACTGGACGACCTCAAGCACAAGCTGGATGAGGCCACGCATGGTTCGATCGAGCTGGTTCAGGCACAGCGTGATGCCGATGGTGCGTCGGCCGTGTCGCTGGCTGAGCGTGAGGCTGTAGCCCATGGTGGTGCGGGCCAGAGCCAGACGCCCGCGCTAGATCAGTTCACCACCAACCTCACGCAGCGCGCCCACGATGGCAAGCTGGACCCTGTCATCGGGCGCGATGCCGAGATCCGCCAGGCCATCGACATCCTGATGCGCCGCCGTCAGAATAACCCGATCCTGACCGGGGAGGCCGGCGTGGGCAAGACGGCGGTCGTGGAAGGCCTGGCCCTGCGCGTGGCCCAAGGCGATGTGCCGTCACCCCTACGGGGCGTGGCCATCCACGTGCTGGACATGGGCCTGCTGCAGGCCGGGGCCTCGGTCAAGGGTGAATTCGAGAACCGTCTCAAGAGCGTGATTGATGAGGTCAAGAAGAGCCCGCATCCCATCATCCTGTTCATCGATGAGGCCCACACCATGATCGGGGCCGGCGGACAGGCGGGCCAGAACGATGCGGCCAACTTGCTCAAGCCTGCGCTGGCGCGTGGCGAGCTGCGCACGATCGCCGCCACGACCTGGGGCGAATACAAGAAGTATTTCGAGAAGGACGCGGCCCTGGCGCGGCGCTTTCAGGTCGTCAAGGTGGAGGAGCCCGTCGAGGAGCTGGCCTGTGCGATGTTGCGTGGCATGGCGCCCTTGATGGAAAAGCACTTTGGCGTGCGGCTGTTCGACGAGGCGATCTCCGAGGCGGTGCGCCTGTCGGCGCGCTACATCAGTGGTCGGCAGTTGCCCGACAAGGCCATCAGTGTGCTGGACACGGCCTGTGCCAATGTCGCGCTGGGCCAAAGCGCGACGCCGGCGCGCATCGAGGATGCCCGCAAGCGCCTGGAGCGTCTGGATGCGGAGGCCGCTGCCCTGCGCCGCGAAGTGGCGGCGGGTGCCCGTCATGGCGACAGGCTGGATGCCCTGCAGGCTGAGCGCGAGGGCATTGCCATCACGCTGAAGGCCAACGAAGAGCGCTGGGCCTTCGAGCAACAGCTGGTGCGTGACATTGGGGAGCTGCGTCAGAAGCTGGAGCAGCAGGCGGGTGGCCTGCACAGTGCCGATCAAGAACTGCTGAGCATGAAGCAGGCGGAGCTGGTCGCCTTACAAGGCGAGCAGCCGCTCGTGCCCATGCAGGTGGATGGCCACGTGGTGGCCGAGATCGTGGCGGCCTGGACAGGTATCCCGCTGGGCAAGATGCTCAAAGACGAGATCAAGACGGTGCGCAACCTGCAGGCCGCCTTGCAGGAGCGCGTGATCGGGCAAGACCACGCGTTGGCCGCGATTGCACAGCGTGTGCGCACCGCGCGCGCCGGTCTGGAAGACCCGAACAAGCCCAAGGGCGTCTTCCTGTTCGTGGGCCCCAGCGGCGTGGGCAAAACCGAAACCGCGCTGGCCCTGGCCGACATCCTCTACGGCGGCGAGCGCAACCTGATCTCCATCAACATGAGTGAGTACCAGGAGGCCCACAGCGTGAGCGGCCTGAAGGGTTCGCCCCCGGGCTATGTGGGCTATGGCGAAGGCGGTGTGCTGACCGAAGCCGTGCGCCGCAAGCCCTACAGCGTGGTGCTGCTCGACGAAGTAGAGAAGGCCCACCCCGATGTGCTGGAGATGTTTTTCCAGGTCATCGACAAGGGCCTGATGGACGATGCCGAGGGGCGCGAGATCGACTTTCGCAACACGGTCATCATTCTGACCTCCAACGCCGGCTCGCAGGGCATCATGCAGGCCTGCTTCCAGCATGACGAGGCACTGGGTGGGCAGGTGATGAAGTCGCGGGAGGCGCTGCCCAAGGCCGACGAGCTCGCCGAGTTGCTGCGCCCGACGCTCTACAAGACCTTCAAGCCGGCCTTCATCGGGCGGACCAAGGTCGTGCCTTACTACCCCTTGAGCGACGATGTGCTGGCCCAGGTGATCGAGCTCAAGCTTTCACGCATCGCGGATCGCGTGCGCGCCAACCACCAGGCTGCACTGGTTTATGACGATGCGCTGGTCGACACCGTGCTGGCCCGCTGCGCCGAGGTGGACACCGGTGCGCGTGCGGTCGACCACATCCTCAATGGCAGCCTGCTGCCCGAGGTGGCCGACAGCGTGCTGGTGCGCATGGCTGAGGGGCAGGCGATCCACGAGATCAAGGTCAGTGCTGACAAGAGCGGCCAGTTCAGCTTCAAGGTCAGCTGAGAATCAGTAAGGCCTCTTCACGCCAGTAGGTCGCCGCAGCGTAGAAGCCTTCCCAGACGCAGCCATTGCAGCCCCGGCCACAGCAGGTGGTGGGCTCGGGCGGCGGCGGGCGCAGGGATTCACCTTGGGCGGCCGCACGCACCTGCAGCACATCGAACATGGCGCGGGTGGTGTCCAGGTCGAACAGGGGCTCGGTGAGCAGCGCATTCAGGGCAGCATCCGATGCGGCTTGGGACGGCGGATTCATCGGCAAACTAGTCGGTAGCGTCTTGCAAACCCTCAATTTTAGGGCGTGGCGCTCGTGGCATAGTTGGCCGGGTGAAGCAAGCCGTGACCGATTCCCCTGCTGACGCGCCGAATGGCGAGCACATGCTGACCGTATACGGCAGGGTGGTGACGTGGAAGCACCTCATTGTCACAGCCGCACTCTTGCTGATCCTGATGTGGCTGGTCGCGGCGGCGGGTGGCTGGTGGGCCTGGCAGAACCTGGCCGCGCAGGTGGTGCTCAAGGAGCAGCAGGCCGAGATCATCCTGCCCAAGGAGCTGGCTGTCGAGGCCACGGTCAAGCGCAAGGTGCAGGTCCAGATCAACCAGACCCTGCCGGTGCGGGTGCCCATCCATCAGGATCTGAGCATCCCCTTGCAGGAGGCCATCCCGATCAACGTGAGCATCGACACGCAGGTGCCGATCAGCATCGACGTGCCGGTGAGCCATGTGGTCAAGGTCGATCAGGTGCTGGACCTGGACGCGCAGGTCAAGACCCGCGTACTGGGCTTTTCGATGACGCTGCCCATTCAAGGCAAGGTACCCGTCAAGGCCGACGTGCCCGTGGAACTGGTGATCCCGGTGCGCAAGCTGCTGCCCGTGGCGCTGGTGGCGCCGGCCACTGTGCGTTTGCAGGAGCCGCTGCACACGCGCATCGACACGGTGATCGAGGCGAAGGTGCCCGTGCATGAGTCGCTGGCTCTGCCGGTGACGGCGCCGGTGAGCGCACGCCTGAGCTTTCCTCAGCCGCGGGTGCAGGCGGGCTTGGATCTGTTGGAGCTGACCGTGCCTTTCGATGCAGTCAAGCTGGCGCCGAGAAGCCAGCCGGGCAAGAAGCCCTGAGTGGTTGAACAAGGATGGCCGCACTGAACACCGCATTGCTTGTGCCTCAATCTGCGCGCGGCTGGAACCGACCCGCGCGGCCGGTGGCCCTGGTACTGGTCGGCGGGGCCGTGCTGCTGATCTGGCTGGCGTTGATGATCGGGGGCGTCTGGTATTTCTACGAGCATTGGGAAGCGCGGCTGACCATGCTCGACCATGGCGTGCGCTTGCGCCTGCCGCCAGGCATGCAGGCGATGGCCGAGGTGACCTCGCCGGTGCACTCGCGCCTGAACCTGCGGCCTGAGGTGACGGTGCCTGTCAAGCAGACCATTCCCGCGCAACTCTCAGACCACATACAAGCCAGGGTGAAGCTGCACACGAGCTTGCCCGTGGACACAAGCGTGGTGGTGGACCAGCAGGTGCAGGTCAAGACCACGCTGAGCCTGTCCGTGGCCTTGCGTTCGTGGTTGCCGCGCATCCCCGTGAGCTTGCCGGTGACGCTGACCCTGCCGCTGCGCATGGACGTGCCCATCAAGGCCGATGTGCCGGTCGATCTGGATTTGGTGGTCAGCGGTGAGTTGCCGCACACACTCAACATCCCCATTGATGCGCGCTTTTCCCTGCGGCCCGTCATTGATACCGATATCGAAACCCGCATGGTCAGCCAGACGGCGTTCGAGCTGATCTCGCCCATGTCGCCGTTTGACCTGACCATCGCGCGGGCCGACCTGAAGGTGCCGTTCGACTTGACGGTGCTTCGGCAGCGCCACCGCTGACACGGCAGAGGCCGCTGCCGAGGCCGTGGTCGATCAGGCTGATTTGCCGCTGGGTGGCGTGCAGCAATCGGCCGGTGTGAGCTTGGGCCAGCCATAAGGCGGCGCCACCTGGGTGTTGATGCGGGCCACGATGACGTTGGGGCGCTGGTGTTTATGCGCATCTTCCAGCGCGTGCTTGAGGGCCTCGCGGAAGGCGGCCGTGCCCTGGTCATGCGCGATGGTCACGGCGCGGGCGCCCAGGCCTTCTGCGAACTTGGCCAGGTCGGGCTGCCCAAGCTTGTAGTAGTCGTCCCACTGCTTGGCTGGTGGCAGGAGCTGGGCCATGCCCTGGCTGACCATGGCCAGGTCGTTGTCGTCCAGCACGATCCAGATCGCGCCCACGCGGTTCTGTGCGGCGGTGGAGATCTCGGCGCCGTGCATCATGAAGGCGCCATCGCCCACGATGCCCACGCTGGGCAGATCAGGCGCGGCCATCTTGCCGCCGATCACCGCCCCCACGGCAAAGCCCATCGGGCCCATGGCCAGCGCGCTGTGGTAGCGCACGGGCGGGTTGACCACCATGTTGTTGAGCGACCAGCCCACGCAGTTGCCGGCGTCGATGAAGACGTGGCCTTCGTGCACCAGCTCGTCCACCACCCGCATCATGGCGGCCGGGTGCACGGGCGCGGCTTCGCTGTCGCGGCCAGCCGGGTCGGCCCAAGGTGCGTTGCTGTGCTTGATCTGTTTGATGATCTCCTTGCGGGCCTTGACCTTGGCTTCATCCGGCTTGAGGTGATGGGCCTTTTCGCACATCAGGTCCAGCGTGGCGCCGATCTCGGCCACCAGGCCCTGGGTGATGGGGAAGTCGCGGCCGATCACGGCGGGGTTGAGGTCGACCTGGATGAAGTGTTCGGTGGGCTCCAGTGACGGGCTGTAGAGCGCCGAGGCCGTGACCGTGGTGGACAACTCGCCCAGGCTGGAGCCCAGCACCATCAGGGCGTCGAACTGCTGGCTCTTGTCGGTGGGGTGCATATAGAGACTGGGCCAGGCGCAGCCGCAGATGCCGTAGTTGCGCAGTGACAGCGCGTCGCCTTCGGGGAAGATGCCCTTGGCATCCGGCGTGGTCATGACCGCCATACCGAATCGATCGACGAACTCGGTGAAGGCCGTGAGGCGTTGCGGCTCGGCCAGGGCATCACGTGCACCGTTGCCCAGGAAGATCAGGGGGCGTTTGGCGTGCACCAAATCGTGCAGGGCGGTGTCCACGGCTTTGGCGTCGGTGGAGGCGGCGGACATGGGCCGGTAGGTGATGGGTTTGACGCTGGCGGGGTAGTTGGGCACGCATGTGCCAGCGATGTCGTTGGGTAGGCTGATGTGCACGGCCTGCCTGGGCAGCGACAACGCGTTGCGCAGCGCCTGCTGGAAGAGCGTCTGGAAATTCAGTGGGCTGGAGATGAGGGCGCTTGACGCCAGGGCGTTGAGGTAGATGTTGTGCACATCCAGCTTGGCATCCGTGCCTTCTTGCAGGTAGCCCTTGCCGTAATAAGCCTCTGGCACCTCGCCGGTGATCACCAGCACGGGCGAGTTGCTGGCCTGTGCGTTCATGGCGCCGGTCAGGGCATTGGTGGCGCCCGGGCCCGAGGTGGTGAGCACCACGCCCAGATTCCGCTTGACACGCGCATAGCCGTCGGCAATATAGGCGGCGCCGCTCTCATGCCGGCAGATGACGTAGTCGATCTGTTTGGACTGCTTCTTCAGCTCGTTCATGAGCCAGACCGCGGCACCTCCAGGTATGCCGAAGATCTTGTCGACACCTTCTGCTTTCAGGTAGTCGATCAACAACTGGGCCACCGTGCCGCAAGGGCTTGTAGAAGACGAGGGGGTTGGGGAAGACATGTTCGACGCACTCCTGGGTTGAAAGTTGGGACTCGCCGGGTAATCGGCTGGTTAGGCCTTGTCGGCTGAGCCATGCATGAACTTCAAGTGGGCCTGACATGGGCCACACATCATCAGATCGTCGTACTGGACGGGTGTCAAAAAGGTGCCCGTCATAACCGCAGGGCTAAATCATGAAAATCGATGCTTTGAACCCCGTTCTGGATGTCGCCATCGTCGGCGCAGGTGTTTCCGGTGTCTACAGTGGTTGGCGCTGGTTGACCAGCGACAAAGGCAAGGGCAGCCGTGTCGAGCTGTTCGAATTCAGCCACCGCGCAGGTGGGCGCCTGATGTCGGTGGAGCCGCCCGGCATGCCGCAAGGCCGTGTGGAACTGGGCGGCATGCGCTTTACGACAGGGCAGACCACGGTGGCCTCACTTGTCTCCTATTTGCAACTACAGACTGAACCTTTCGTGGTTTCGCAAGACCCGAACATGGCCTATCTACGTGGCCGGCACCTGCGGACAAAGGACCTGTCCGATCCGGCCAAGGTGCCCTACGACATCCCCAAGGCCGATGAAGGAGGCTTCAAAATGGGCTTCACGGCCTTGGCCGCCGAGCGCTACCTGCAAGAGGTGCTGCACAAGAAGCATGTGGACCTCAAGACGGTCGATTGGGACCATGTGGCCCAGACCGGCCGCTATGAAGGCCACCGTGTGATCGACCTGACGATGCGCTACATCTACAACCGCTCGGTCGCGCACGAGTCCTTCCAGTTCGCGGAGGACACCAGCGGCTACGACAGCATCTTCTTCACCTGGAATGCGGCCGATGGCTTCCCCTGGAACCTGGGCGACTATGGTGCATCGATCGAGTACAAACGCCTGAAGGACGGCTACGAGATGCTGCCCAAGACCTTGCTCAAGCGCTACGAGGAGGCAGGAGGCAAGCTGCATTACCACCATCGGCTGGTGCGCTTCGACACCGTCAAGCTTGACGACGGCAGTGAAGGGGTGGAGCTGCATATCGACCACGAAGGCCACACCAAGCAGGTGCGTGCCCGCAGGCTGATCCTGGCCATGCCGCGTCGCTCGCTGGAGCTGCTGGAGCAGACCGGCTCCGTGCTGGGCGAAGCGCAGCACGAGGTGCACAAGCTGATCGAGTCGGTGGTGCCGATTCCCTTGTTCAAGCTGGCCCTGTGTTATCGGACACGCTGGTGGGAAGCGCTGGGCATCACGCAAGGCCAGTCGATCACCGACCTGCCGGTGCGCCAGTTCTATTACTGGCCCGTGGGTGGGGACACCCAGCATGGCGCCATCCTCATCTACAACGACGGGCTGGACCTGGAGTACTGGGCAGGCTTGCGCGAGGACCCGAACCTCTATCCCAATGACGAGGACTGCAACAGCAACAACCCGGTGACCGAGTGGAAGGAGCACCCGGCACCGGCCCTCATGGTGCAGGAAGCCCACCGCCAGTTGGTGGAGATCCACGGCTTGCAGGACAAGCACATCGCGCCGCCTTATGCCGCTGCCTACCGTGATTGGGGCGACGATCCGTTCGGCGGTGGCGCCAACTTCTGGCCGCAGTATGTGGACAGCATCCACGTGGCCAAGCGCATCGTTCAGCCAGTCAAGGGCAAGCCTGTCTACATCTGTGGCGAGGCCTACTCACATGCCCAAGGCTGGGTTGAAGGTGCCTTGGCCACCGCCGAGGACATGCTCCAGAACCACCTGGGCCTGCCCAAGCCGCCTTATCTGGCGTAAGGCTCTTTATCCTCGGGCCAACAGCAAGGCCGTCGCGTGCATCTCCATGCCGATCCCCAGCAGCACCAGGTGCTTCGTGTGGATCTCGGCATGGCATTTGGCCAGGTTGACGGGGACGGATGAGGACACCATGTCCCCGAACTCCTCCAGCGTGCTGATGTAGTGCTTGGGCTGGATGGCTGCGGCCCAGGCCTGCTGCACCACGGATGAGGACTGGTGGGTGATCAGGGTGATGTCCTGCCCGGTGAGGCCGTGCTTGGCCAGCATGGCCAGGATCATGGGGCCTGGCACCTTCAAGCCGAATTCCTTGAAGGCTTCCTGGCCGGTCTGGTCATCGAGCTTCATCAAGGGCGTGGTGAAGCTGTGCGTGCCGGCAGGGCGTGCAGCCATGCGAAAAGCGCCATACCACTTGCTTTGCGTCTCGTTGGCCCAGTCGACCAGCCTGAAGAGGTGCGGGTCGTGTGTGGGGCCAACGAGGGCTGCGCCCGCGCCATCCGAGGCGGCCAGGGACACGGGCTCATGGTAGTCCACATGGTGGGTCCAGTTGTTGCCGCAGGCCACGAGCACATGGCGGGCCGTGCCACAGCGCACGAGGTCGGTGGCCAGACGCAAGCCGTCCTGGAAGGTCGAGTAGTCGCTGTTGAGTGGCAGGATGCGGCAGTTGTTTGACAGACCCAGCTGATGGTGCACCACGCACAGGTTGTTGGGCGCGATGTAGCCGCTCACCGAGCCGGCGCCGATGATCATGTCGACCTCATCGAGCTTGACGCGGGCCTGGTGAAGCGCGTGCTCGCAGGCCTTGGCCATGATGTCGATCACGCCATCGGCGGTCGGGAGCACGCGTCGGTACTTCAGGCCCTTGAACAGGTCGCTGCCTGATGGCGAGTGCTTCTTGAGCCAGTCGAAGATGGGGTCGTCGTTGCCGCGGATGATGTCCGGAACGGCATAGCCTTGTCCGAGGACGGCGATGTGGGGATGGGCGGTGGTGCTCATGCGTGGGTGTCGGTATCTCGCAGGTTCATCGACTGGCCCGGAACCGCAGCCACCTTGACCCTGATCCTCACGACGTGGGTACCACGCGGCGCCAGGCGGCCCGCCCGATCATCCGCAGCTTGTTGCCCAGGTCCATGCGCATCAGGTTGGTTCGCAGGATACCCTTTGTGAAGCGCGTTTGCTTGCTGTAGTCGATCAGCACGTCCACGATCACCGGCTTGCCCTGGGCTGACAGCCTCTGCGCCTGCTCGAGGATGGGCGCGATGTCCGGGTCGCGGTTCATGCGCAGGTAGTGGGCGCCCACGGCCTCGGCGATGCCCTTGAGCTTGAGTTCGGGCAGCACGGTGCAGGCCTTGCGGTTGTAGGGCAGGCTCTGGGCCTGCGAGATCTGCGACAGCTCCCCATCGTTGAAGACACAGCAGATCACACCCAGGCCATGCTCCGTGGCGGTCAGCAGCTCCAGCCCGGTCATCAGGAAGGCGCCATCGCCCACGATGCCCACGACGGGCTTGTCCGGGTGGGTGAGCTTGATGCCCACGGCCGCTGGCACGCAGTAGCCCATGCAGTTGAAGTCGGTGGGGGTGATCAGGTGGCGGCTGCGGCGCGACTCGAACAGCTCGGCCACGAGGAAGGTGTGGTTGCCGTCGTCGGTGACGAGGTAGCTTTCGTCGGGCAGCTGGTCACGCAGGGTGTGGAAGAAGCGGCCGGGGTTGACGCGCGCGCCGCTGTCGTGGGCCAGCCATTCCTGGATGTAGTCCTGCTTGTCCTGGGCGATCCGGCGGCGAAGGACCTGGCCACGGCTTTGCAGGCTTGCGGCATCGAGGGGCGTGGCGGTCAGCTCATCCAGCAGGGCGTTCAGGATCAGGCGGGCGTCGCCTTCGATGCTCAGGCGAGCGGGGTAGTTGGCGTTGAAGACGGCGGGATTGATGTCGACGTGGATCAGCTCCCAGGTGGGCTTGATGCCGAAGCTGCCGGTGGCGATCTCGCCAAAGCGTGTGCCGATGGCCAGCAGCACGTCACAGTCGGCAAAGGCGTTCTCGGCGGCGGGCACGGCGGCCGGGCCGATGCCCATGCCGGCATGCAGCGGGTGCTGGCCAGGGAAGGCGCTCAGGCCCTGCAAAGTGGTGGCCACGGGCGCTTGCAAGGCCTCGGCCAGGCGCACGCTGAGCTCGGTGGCATGGACCGCGCCCCAGCCCAGGAACAGGCCTGGGCAGCGGGCCTGGCGCAAGAGCGCGGCAGCTTGCTCGATGGTGCTCAGGGTGCCTGCGTCCAGTGTCGGCGCAGGGCTGTGAGAGAAGGTGGGCAGCTCGTCCACCTCGCCGGGAAAGAGCTGGATGTTGACCGGGATCTCGATGAACACGGGCCCGGGCTCGCCCGAGTTGGCCAGCCGCCAGGCCTCATAAAAGGTGGGCACGATCTGGCGATGCTCGGTGATGCGCCAGGCGCCCTTGGTGATGGGCTTGACCATGGCGAGCTGGTCCATCTCGTGCAACTGGTAGGTGTAGCCGGTGTCGGTGCGCGTGCCGCCCGAGATGACCAGCATGGGGATGCCGTCCAGATAGGCTTCGCCGATGCCCGCCATGGCCAGGGCGGTGCCGGCAGCGGGCACGATGAGCAGGGCACCGTTGAAGTCATTGGTGCGGCTGACGGCATCGGCCATGAAGGCGCCGCAGCCCTCGTGGTTCACGCGGATGGGCTGGACGGTGGCCGAGCCGGCGAGCTGGTCATAGATCTCGGTGTTGTGCACGCCGGGAATGCCAAAGGTGTGGCGGATGCCCAGTTGCTCCAGGGCGTGGCGGACGAGTTCGGCGCCGGTCTTTTTCATGCGTGTCTCCTTGTGGCCGCGACGGGTGTGCTGTGTTGTGATGGTGCCATCCAGCCCGTACTCTGCACGGCGCCGCTTTGGATGTGACGGGCCGCTGCATGGGCCGTGAGGATGCAGGACGAGAGGAAGGTGCCTTCGAGCGATTTGCGGCCGTTCGAGCCACCTCCGCCAAAGCCGGCGGCCTCGCCGACGGCGTACAGGCCGGCGATGGGCTGGCCACGCAGGTCCAGCACGCGGCTTTGCAGATCGGTCTGGATGCCGCCAGTGGACTTGCGTGTCAGCAGTTGGCAGCGGATGGCCATCAAGGGGCCGGCCGCTGGGTCGAGGACGGGCTGGTAGCGGCAGGTGCGGAAGCGGTCGCCAGGCCAGCGTCTGAGTTGCTCGATGCGCCTGAGCTGGTCGTCGTTGTGCAGGCGGGGGCCGCGGCGGATTTGGTCGTCGTAGGGCTGGATCTGCGCGAGCAGGCCATCGGCCGAGATGCGCTGGTCACCGCACAGGCGGTTCATGCGTCCAGCCAGTTCAGCAAGGTTGTCGGCCACGATCACGTCGGGGCATTGGTTCACCAGTTCATCGACGAGTTCGCGGTTGCCGCGCAGCATCTGCCACATGAGCGCGGGCAGACGCCGGTCGCGGATGTGTGGGTTGTGGTCGGCGCCCGAGGCCGCCAGTTCCTTCTCGGCGATACGGCGGTTGAGGACCTGCCAGGTCCAGGGCCATTGGGCACGGGCGATCTGCGCGACCATCTCATGCGTGTCGAAGCCTGTCACGAAGGGGACGGGGCCGATGCGCCGTCCATCAGGGTCCAGCCAGAGCGCGGACTTGGCCGGGATCAGGCTCAGGCCATGGCCCGGGAACTGCGGGTCTGGGTGGCGCACGCCGGCGGCGTAGTTCCACATCTGGTCCAGGTGCGTGACGGCGCCGCCGATGGTGCTCACGGCATCGTGAAGGCGGCCATCGGCATGCGGGTGCGAGCCATTGAGCAAGGTGCTGGGCGCCGTGCCCCAGTCTGCCGGCCAGTGCTGGCGAACCCGGCGCAGGTCCCCGGTGATGCCGCCGGTGGCCACGACCACCGCATCGGCGTGCAACTCGAAGCCGCTCCCATCGGCTTCATGGACGCCATGGCAGCCATGGATGCCATATGCGTGACCGATCAAGCCGTCCACCCGGTGTCTGGCCAGGATGTTGAGCCGACCGCGATGAGGATGCTGTCTCAAGGCCTTCAACAAGGTCTGCAGCATGTGGCGCGAGGTCCCCCACAGCACGTGGTAGCGGGGCAGGGTGTTGCCGCGGGTCATCCAGCCGCGCTCGACCCACTGCACGGCAGGGATGAAGTGCAGCCCGCGGTGCCCCAGCCACTCGTAGACCTCGGGCACGCAGCGCTGGATGTAGTGCTCGGCCCAGCGCCTCGGCCAGAGGTCGGTGGCATCGAACTCGGCGAAGGCCAGCCAGTCGGCCAGGGCGATGTCGGCGCTGTCATGGATACGGTTGAGGCGTTGCAGTGGCGTGTCGACCAGCGCCATGCCGCCGAAGGCATGCAGGCCCAGTCCACCGAAGCGGCTTTCGTCGTCGCGGTCGATCAGGTCAACGCGGTGCCCTTTGTCCAGCAGGTCCAGGGCGGTGGTCAGCCCGGCCAGGCCGGCGCCGATGACGATGGTGTGCGTGGTGTCAAGGGGGAGTGTCACGGCAGATCCGAAAAGGAGGGGGTGCCGCTTGAGTGTGTCGATGATGGGGGTGCTCGTCTGTCCGCCAGCCGACATGCGGACCTAACCCGATTTGACGTAGCGCAATGCAGCGGCACGGCCTTGACGTGAGGTCATTTTGTGTCTGCGTGAAAACCCTTGCGTCACCTATCGAGGGCCCCCTCGGATGTGGTGTCTGCAAATGCAAATTTAGCCCGTTGCCCAGGGGTGCCCGCTTTGAATGACGCGTAAGCCCTGTATCGGAAAGTGTCCCCTGCTGGGCACAATCGGTCACAGGGCCTAACCTGCTCTGGTGGCAAGGTGATGACGCAGTGGCGCAAGGTCCGACAGGAGTTTTGCTTTGGCTGGTGTCGCGGTTTTTTCATCTGGTGATAAGCCCAGACCATCGTCCGATCAGGCTGATCTGGTCGGGCGGACCATTGCCAAGGGCTTTCCGCTGTTGATGTTTCCCAAGGAGCTGGAAGACCGCTTTCTTCAAGAGGGCGAGTCCAAGCGCTTCACGCTGATGATCATGTCGGGGGCGGCGGCCATCGCACTGTTCATGGGCATGCTGATCGCCGACTTCCTGCTCTCGCGCGAAATTCTGCTGTATGCCTTCCTGATCCGTTTGCTGGCTTTCGGCCCTGCCATCTTCGCGGGCTTGTATGTGCTGCGTATCTTGCGCATGCCGGCCGTCAACGAATGGCTGGTTGCCTGCTGCGGCCTGTACGCGGCCTTGCTGCACGCCTTCATCATCTACATCAGCCCGGGATCGCTGTCGATGGCGAGGGTGGTGGAGCTCAACGTCATCGTGGTCTACACCTGTACCTTGGCCCGCTTCTGGCCTGCGGTCACGCTGACGGTCTCGGTGGGGGCGATCCATGCGTACCTGGTGACCCACATGCCTGACAGCACGGGCGTGCTGGCCACCAACACGACCTTGTTGATGATGACGTGCATGGCCTTCGTGCTATACGGTACCTACAAGCTCGAGCACGACGAGCGCATGGCCTTCCTGCTCGATGCCCGTGAGCAGGCCCTCAATGCCGAGCTGACGGTGGCACACGAGCGGCTGACCCGCATGGCCACGACCGATGCGCTCACAGGGCTGGCCAACCGGCGCTACTTCGAGGAGTTCCTCGGTGAATGCTGGCAGCGCGCGCAGGCGCAAAGGCGCGTGGTGTCGGTGATGATCATCGACGTGGACTACTTCAAGCTCTACAACGACCGCTATGGCCACCAGACGGGCGACCGTTGCCTGGTGTCGGTGGCGCAGGCGCTCAGCAGCAGCATCCGTCGCCCGGGTGACCTGGTGGCACGCTGGGGCGGAGAGGAGTTCGTGATCGTGATGATGGACGCGGATGCAGACGCCGCAGCGGCCGCGGCCGAGCGTGCCCGTGAAGCCGTGGCGGCGCTGGGCCTGGTCCACGAAGCCTCACGCTGCTTGCCGCGTGTGACCATCAGCGGCGGACGCGCCAGCATGCGGCCGAACGCGCAGAGCCACTGGGACCAGTTGCTCCAACTGGCCGATGACGCGCTCTATCGCGCCAAGTCCGCCGGGCGCAATCGCATCCATGCGGGCTATGACAGTTCGTTCCTGATGCAGCGCAAGGTGGAGGCGGTGCAGTGAAGCAAGCGCCCTTGCCGCTGGAGCTCAACTGGCGGGAGATGCTGCATTGGCGCCCGCCGGTGCTGCGTTTCGATGAGATCGAAGAGGCGCATTTCCAGCATGCCCAGAGCCAGGCGCGGCTGGACCATTTCGTCAGGAGCGGCTTGCTGGCACTCTTGATCTACAACCTCTTCCTGCTGGCCGACAGGGAGATGGTGCCCGACGTGTTTGCCGTGGCGCTGAAGTTCAGGATGTTCACCTTCACGCCTTTTGCGCTGGTGCTCATCCTCATCGGATGGCGATTCAGGTCCTTTGTGCTCCTGCTGCCGGGCGCCTTGCTCGAATCCCTGTTGATGCTGACGGGCATTGTCGCGGCCATGAGCATGGGCTGGCTGCTGGTGCAGTCGAACAGCCCCTACGCAGGCATGTACACGGCGGGTCTGGTGCCCATCATCATCTACGGCAACCTGGTGCAGCGCTTTCGTTTTCGCTATGCCTTGCTGTTCTCGGTGGTGGTGGTCGGTGTGGCCATCAGCTGTGTATGGGTGCGCTTCGGGCAGCAGCATCCTTATGACGTCTTCGACATCCCTTTGACCCTGCTGGTGTCGCTGATGTGCGGCCATACCCTGGTCATCAACTACCGCTATGAACTGGAAGAGCGCCGGCGCTTCCAGTGGTCGGTGCGGGCGCAGACCTTGCACAAGAAGCTGGCCGCATCGCAGGCACAACTCGACGAGATGTCGCGCCGCGACCCACTGACAGGCGTGCCCAACCGGCGTCACTTTGATGAATACGTTCGCCTGGGGTGGGATCAGGCTGCGGCCGAAGACGCCGAGCTGGGCCTGCTCCTCATCGATGTGGACCACTTCAAGAAATTCAACGACCACTATGGACATCCGGCTGGCGACCAGTGCCTCAAGCTCGTGGCCCAGGCCTTGCAGCAGAAGGTGCCCGCCGAGCAAGGCTGCGTGGCGCGCTGGGGTGGCGAAGAGTTCATCGTGGCCTTGCCGGGCGCAGACGGGGCCCAGGCGATGAAGGTGGCGCAAGGCCTGTGCGATGCCGTGCAGACCTTGGCTTTGCGTCATGAGGCCTCGACCACGGCGCCGCATGTGACCATCAGCGTGGGCGTGGCTGTCTGTCGGCCGGCGCGCATGCCGGGGTCCGTCGAGAACCTGGTGGCGTCGGCCGATGCCGCGCTCTACCGGGCCAAGGAAGGCGGGCGCAACCGCGCGGTGGCCGCGCTCAGTCCAGTGTCTGGCTGACGAGCTGGTTGCGGCCGGCCTGTTTAGCTTGATAGAGCAGGGTGTCGGCCTGGCTGTAGAGCTCGGCCGGGCTGCGCGTGGCGCTCAGGCCCTTGAGGATCACCAGCCCCATGCTGATGCTGACCACGCCCACGGGGCTGCCCTCGTGCATGATGCCTAGTGCGTGTACCGCCGCAAGCATCTGTCCAATGAAGCTCTCCACCTTCTCCGGCGGCTCATTGATGTCCAGCAACACCGCGAACTCCTCGCCCCCGACACGGTAGACATGGTCGCTGGCGCGTTGCAATTGCTGGCGCAGGGTCTGGGCGATTTTTTGCAGCACCTCGTCGCCGGCCGGGTGGCCATAGCGGTCGTTGTAGAGCTTGAAGTGGTCCACATCCAGCAGGCACAGGGCCAAAGGCGTGTGATGGCGGCTGTGCAGCGCCACGGCGGCAGCCAGGTCCTTGTTGAACTGGCGGCGGTTGTGGGCGCCCGTGAGCTCGTCGGTCACCGAGAGGTTGGCCAGGCGCTGGTTGGCGGCTTCGAGCTCCTGGGTGCGGCTGGACACCAATGACTCCAAGCGGGTGGTCAAGGCTGTTTGTGCGGCGAGGGCCTGGCGCTCGGCGCGCAGCTTCTCGGTCTTGAGCGTGTTCATCTGATCGGCCAGACCGAAGGCCAGGATCAGGGCTTCGGCCGCCGAACCGATCTGCACGCTGTTGTCGGTCAAGGTATTGGCGGGGACCACGCCAAGCACGCGCAGGTAATACACCAGGGCGGCCACGGCCAGCAGGGTAAAGGCCCCGGCGAAATAGCGGGCCGGCCGCGAGCCTTGGGATCCCAACACCTGGCCGGTAGCGATCAGGCTGGCGACCAGGCACAGGCCGATGAGGGTGTTGAGCACGAAGGCCATGGCGTACAGGCCCAGGAAGGCCGGCAGGATGCCGATGCCATTGGCGGCGGTGCAGGTGGCCACGATCCGGTGCAGGCGTGGGGACACGCTGTGGCGGGTGTCCAGGTAGCGCATCAGGAACAGGCCCAGGCTCAGGTACACCAGGCTGACGACGACGGGTAGCACCTGGTTGTTGAAGTCAGGCGAATTGGGCCACCAGTACTGGAAGGCATAGCCCCGAAAAACCAGGCCCCACATCAGGAAGCTGGCGATGTAGGCCACGTAGAAGCCGAAGGTGCTTTGCCGTGTCGAGATGAAGAGGAAGGCGTTGTAGAGCAGCATCGTCCCCAGCACGCCGTAATACAGGCCGAAGCACAGCGTCTCGGTCTGCATGTGCTCGGCAAAGGCCTCGTTGGTCCACAAGGTGGGCGTGAAGATTTCATGCAGCCCGTCTTGCGATTCGATGCGCATCAGCACGGTCAGGTTTTCACCGGGCGGCATGCTCAGGCGCGTGGCGATGGTGCGCACCTGCTCGCCCCGGGTCGAGAAGGGGCGGCGGTCGCCGCTGGCCATGTGCAGGCGTTCGCGGCCATCAGGGCCCAGCACGAACACATCGGCGCGGTCCACCAGCGAGCTGCCCACATCCAGCACGCGCTCGACCCGTTGCGAGCTGGTATTGCGCAAGGTGGTACGCGTCCACCAGACGGACCTCGAGAAGCCGAAATTGAGCGAGGGCGTGGAGCGCGGCTGCCATGCACCACTGGCTTGGGGCAGAGTGGTCGGCGTCCACTGACCTTGAGGATCTTCAAGGACCTGGGTGTGAGGGCCGAGTTGCAGCTCGCCTTGAGCAGGCGATACAGGGACAACTTCGTTAGCAAGCTCAGCGGCCACCAGCCACGACGGCAGCATCAGCACCAGGATCAATGCCAGGGTCTGCGCCAGCAAGGGCATCAACTTGAACAAACGTTGGCGCGCGCGCAAAGGGTGCATGAAGGCACAGGCTGTTGAGCCGCCTCACGTACGTGACGAGGGTCAGCCCGGTGGATGATCTGCGAGTTCCGTCTCTTTCAGAACCTGCAAGGCTTCCTTGGACCAGTTCAGCCAGCCCTGCTCGTACATGATCCCGGTTTTCAGGATCAGATGCTGGATGCGGGCTTCCCTGGTCAATGTCTTATCGGCAGAAAAATCGCGTTCTTCAATCTGGTGATAGGCGGCCAGCATGGTGGCGTGCTGGGCCATGCGCCGCTCGATTTCTTTTTCCAGGCCCAGCGGGCCGATGACGGCGTCGGCGCGCATGCGCACCATGAGTTCGTCGCGCTGGTCGTGCACGGGGGCGGGCTCGCGCACCCAGCGCTCCAGCTCCTGCCTACCGGCGTCGAGCACCTGGTAGATGCGCTTGCGGGTGCGGCCGCCATCGGGGGCGGCTTCGGAGGCGATCCAGCCGGCCTTTTCCATGCGGGCCAGTTCTCGGTAGATCTGCTGGTGGGTGGCGCGCCAGAAGAAGCCGATGGACTTGTCGAAGCGGCGCGCCAGGTCATAGCCTGACGACGATTTTTCCAGCAACGACGTCATCAAGGCGTGGCATAGGGACATGGGCCGAGTCTAAGGCGTGGCGTTCAACTATGCAACCAGTTGCATAACTGCCTGAGTTCTCCTAATATCCGCTCACTCATGCAACTGGTTGCATAGTTTGCGACCTTCCAGATCCCATCTACACCGAGAGAGACACCTATGAGCGCCTATCCCCATCTGCTGCAACCGCTGGACCTCGGCTTTACCACATTGCGCAATCGTGTCTTGATGGGCTCGATGCACGTGGGGCTGGAAGAAGCCAAGAACGGCTTCGAGCGCATGGCGGCCTTCTATGCCGAGCGTGCACGCGGTGGTGTGGCACTGATGGTGACAGGCGGTATCGCACCCAATGATGCCGGCCGTCCCTATCCCGGTGGTGCCCGTCTGGCCAGCGAAGAAGAAGTGGCGCAGCACAAGATGGTGACCGCCGCCGTGCGCGCTGCAGGTGGCAAGATCGCCATGCAGATCCTGCACTTCGGCCGCTACGCCTATCACCCTGGCCTGGTCGGACCCAGCCCCATCAAGGCGCCGATCTCGCCTATGCCCCCGCGCGAGTTGACGAGCGCCGAGGTCGAGCAGACCGTGGAAGACTTCGCCAACTGCGCCGCCCTGGCCCAGAAGGCCGGCTACGACGGCGTCGAGATCATGGGCTCCGAGGGCTACCTGATCAACGAGTTCACCGCCGCGCGCACCAACCAGCGCACCGACGAGTGGGGTGGCTCTTATGAGAAGCGCATGCGCTTCCCCGTCGAGATCGTGCGCCGTGCCCGCGAGCGCGTGGGCGCGAACTTCATCATCATCTACCGCCTGTCCATGCTGGACCTGGTCGACGGCGGTTCGAGCTTCGATGAGGTGGTGCAACTGGCCCAGGCCGTGGAGGCCGCGGGCGCCACCATCATCAACACTGGCATCGGCTGGCACGAAGCCCGCATCCCGACGATCGCCACCAGCGTGCCGCGTGGTGCCTTCGCCTGGGTCACGCAGAAGATGAAGGGCAAGGTCAAGATCCCGCTGATCACGACCAACCGCATCAACACGCCCGAAGTGGGCGAGCAGATCCTGGCCGATGGCTGTGCCGACATGGTCTCCATGGCCCGCCCGCTGCTGGCCGATCCCGACTTCGTCAACAAGGCAGCAAGCGGCAAGGCCGATCAGATCAACACATGCATCGGCTGCAACCAGGCCTGCCTGGACCACACCTTCAGCGGCAAGATCACCTCCTGCCTGGTCAACCCCCGCGCCTGCCATGAAACCGAGCTGGTGATCCAGCCGGCAGCCGGCAAGAAGCGCGTGGCCGTGGTGGGCGCCGGCCCCGCTGGCCTGGCAGCCGCCACGACCGCCGCACAGCGCGGCCACGATGTGACCCTGTTCGAAGCGGACAGCGATGTGGGCGGCCAGTTCAACATCGCCAAGCAGATCCCCGGCAAGGAAGAGTTCTACGAGACACTGCGCTACTTCCGCAAGCAGATCGAGCTGACCGGCGTGAAGGCCCAGTTCAACACCCGCGTGAGCGCCGATGAGCTGGTCAAGGGCGGCTTCGATGAAGTCATCCTGGCCACAGGCGTGGCACCCCGCACACCGGCCATCGAGGGCATCGACCATCCCAAGGTGCTGAGCTATCTGGATGTGCTGCGCGACAAGAAGCCCGTGGGCAAGACCGTGGCCGTGATCGGCGCAGGTGGCATCGGCTTTGACGTGTCCGAGTTCCTGACCCACGAAGGCGAGAGCCCTGCGCTGAACCTCGCCAAGTTCAACGAGGAGTGGGGTATCGATTCGAGCTACACGCAGCGCGGCGGCGTCAAGGTGCCGCACCTGCCCAAGCCTCCGCGCCAGATCTACCTGCTGCAGCGCAAGACCAGCAAGGTGGGCGATGGCCTGGGCAAGACCACGGGCTGGATCCACCGCACCTCGCTAAAGAACCGCAATGTCGAGATGATCGCCGGTGCCAGCTACAGCAAGATCGACGACGCGGGCCTGCACATCAATGTGGGCGGCAAGGACGTGGTGCTGCCCGTGGACAATGTGGTGATCTGTGCCGGCCAGGAGCCGCAGCGTGAACTGCAAGCCGGCCTGCAAGCCGCTGGCGTGAAGGTGACGCTGGTCGGCGGTGCCGATGTGGCCGCCGAGCTCGATGCCAAGCGTGCCATCAAGCAGGGCACGGAAGTCGCCGCGGCCTTGTGACCCTCAAGACAGGAGCTCGCTCATGACTCAGCACACTGCGCTCAAGCCTGCCGCGGCGGTCTCCCTGGCCCTGTGGCATGACATGGTCGAACGACGGGATCTGGGCAAGCTGCCCACCATCCTGCATGACGAGGCCGTGTTCCGCTCACCCATGGCCTTCAAGCCTTATGTGAGTGCCACGGCCGTCAACCTGATTCTCAACACGGTGATCCAGGTGTTCTCGCAGTTCACCTACCACCGCACACTGGTGTCGGAAGATGGCTTGAGTGTGGTGCTGGAGTTCAGTGCCAATGTGGGCGACAAGTCCCTCAAGGGCATCGACATGATCCGCTTCGATGAAGAGGGCAAGATCGTCGACTTCGAGGTCATGGTTCGCCCCTTCAATGCCTTGCAGGCGCTGGGTGCCGAGATGGGTGCGAGGCTGGCGGCTTATCTGCCGGCCTATAAGGCCAATCACAACCAATAAATAGACCCAATCGAACTTTCACGTATGCCGTGAAGACCGAGGAGACACCATGCAACTGGAAACCGTCACCGTCAGCCTGGACAACCATGTCGCCGTGGTTCGCCTGAACCGCCCGGAGAAAGCCAATGCGATGAACGCCGCCATGTGGCAGGACATCCGCAAGGCCTTCACCTGGATCGACGAGAACGTGGACGCGCGCGTGGCCATCATCGAAGGTGAGGGCAAGCACTTCACCTCGGGCATCGACCTGCAGATGATGATGGGCCTGCTACCCCAGATCAAAAACGACTGCGAAGGCCGCACCCGCGAGAACCTGCGCCGCGTGATCCTGGACATGCAGGACACGCTGACCAGCATGGAGCGCTGCCGCAAGCCGGTGCTGGCCGCCATCCACGGCGGCTGCGTGGGCGGTGGGGTGGACCTGATCTGCTGCACCGACATGCGCTATGCCTCGCTTGATGCTTACTTCACGATCAAGGAAATCGACATCGGCATGACGGCTGACGTGGGCACCTTGCAGCGCCTGCCCAAGTTGATTGGTGGCCAGGGCATGGTGCGCGAGCTGGCCTATACCGGTCGCAAGGTCGATGCCAACGAAGCACGCGAACTGGGCCTGGTCAACAGGGTGTACGAGACGCGTGAGGCCTTGCAGGCCGGCGTGCGTGAACTGGCTGCGCAGATCGCGGCCAAGTCGCCGCTGTCGATCCGGGGTGTCAAGGAGATGCTCAATTACAGCCGCGACCATTCCGTGGCTGATGGGCTCAACTACATCGCGACCTGGAACGCGGCCATGCTCATGTCCAACGACCTGTCGGCTGCCATGATGGCCGGCATGGCCAAACAGACGCCAACGTTCAAGGACTGACGCTGTTGCCCGTGCCGTCGTGGCCATCTGGCAAGGGGCTGCCCTGGCGCACGGCCAGTGGCGTTTGCCCTGTCCAGCGCCGCACCGCGCGGTGCAGGGAGCTGACCTCGGCGTAGGCGGCGCGTCGCGCGATGTCCACGATGGGCAACTGCGTGTCACGCAATTCATGCAGCACCTGTTCGCGCCGAACTTCTTCCACGAGGTCCTTGAAGTTCTGGTTCTGCTCGGCCAGGCGGCGCTGCAACTGGCGCGGTGAAAGGCCCATGGCTTCTTCCACATCGGGCGCGAGCTTGTCCAACAGCGGCAGCTCGCCGGCCTGAAGCTGCTGCGCGATGCGGTGGCGCAGCAGACCCAGCAACTGGTCGATGGAACGGCTCTGCTTCGTCCACTGCCGCTGTGTCATCGCGCTCATCACGCGGTGCAGACCGGGATCGGCATGCGGATTGGGCAGCTGCAGCCAGGAGGTGGGGACCCGCTCGCCAGCCACAGGCGCATCGAACAGGACCGGGCCGCCGACATAGTCGCGCAGCGGCTGAGGATCAGCCGGGGCAGGGCAGGGCAGGCTCAACTGGGCCGGCACCAGGTGGCGCCCCAGCACCCAGCGCGCGAAGGCCAGGCGCGTGGTCATGGTGAAGGTCCACAGCAGGGTGTCGCGCGGGATATCGCCCAGCGGCAGCAGCGCGGTTTCCAGCCACTCGCCTTTGACGCGGTGCTCGGCGCGCACCTGCGTGCAAACGAGGGACTGCAAGCGCTCGTACATGGCCAGGCCATCTTGCAGGTGTTCGCAGCTGATCAGCATGTAGCCCAGGGCGCCCATGTTGGCGGGGCGAACCTGCTGGCCGATGTGCAGGGCCACGTGTGCGTCGCGGCACAAGCGGGCGGCCAGGTGCAAGGCCTGGGTCAACCGTTGCGCCGGCACCCAGATCGGCGTGGTGACCACCTGTGAATCGGGGGCCAGCTCGGGCAAGCCCAGCGCGTCCAGAACGGGGCGGGGGTTGACATCCTGCGCACGGACGTGGTCGGCCACCAGCCGGGCATAGCTGGCGTGGAAACCAAGTGGGGCGGGCGTGTTGCTGTCGTACATCGGCAAGGGGCTCAACGCGGCCAATGTTAGGGCAGGACCCGCCACAGGCGTCTGAGGTCAATCCAGCGGTGCCTGCGGCCAATGACAGCGCAGGGTGTCGGCGGCGACATTGGCACCATGAACTTGACCGATCTGTCCCATGCACAACGCCCGGCCGATGCCGAACCCCAGCTGCGCGGCCTGCGCGAACTGCCTGGGCCCCGCCCCTGGCCGCTGGTGGGTAATGCCTTGCAGGTGCGCCTGAGCAAGGTCCACCAGCATGTGGAAGCCTGGGTGCGCGAATACGGCCCCCTCATCCGTGTCAAGCTCGGGGGTGTGCCCTTGCTGGTGATTTCAGACCACGAGCTGATCGCGCAGCTGCTGCGAGACCGGCCGCAAGGCTTTCGGCGGCCTTCGCGCATGCAGCAAGTGATGCGAGAGATGGGCATCCCGGATGGCGTCTTCCTGGCCGAGGGCGCGCATTGGGAGCGCCAGCGCCGCATGGTGATGGCCAGTTTCGCGCCGGGGCAGGTGAGGGCGTATATGCCGGCCTTGCACCGCGTGGCCGAGCGCCTGCGGCAACGTTGGGTGGGCACGGCCCGCGCCGGTGGCTCCATTGACCTGCAACTTGATCTGATGCGCTTTACCGTCGATGTGATTGCTGGTCTGGCCTTTGGCGTGGAGGTTGACACACTGTCATCCGATGAGGATGTGATCCAGCGACATCTGGACCAGATCTTCCCCACCATCTGGCGCCGCTCCCATGCGCTCGTGCCCTACTGGCGCTGGGTCAAGCTGCCGCGCGACAGAAGGCTTGACCGCAGCATGCTGGCCGTCAAGGCCGCGATCCGCGATTTCATGGCGCAGGCCCGCGCCCGTCTGGCCGACCCCGCTCGCCGTGCCGCGCCGCAGAACATGCTGGAGGCGATGCTCGTGTCTGCCGATGAGCCCGGCAGCGGCATGAGCGACGAGGATGTCGTGGGCAATGTGTTCACCATGCTGCTGGCTGGCGAAGACACCACGGCGACCAGCCTGTCGTGGATGATCTACCTCATGAGCCGCAGGCCTGAGACCTTGCGCCAGGCGCGTGAAGAGGTCGATGCCTGCCTGGGTGAGATGGCCGACTGGAGCGCGGAAGACCTGGGCAGGCTGGACTACCTGGAAGCCTGCATCCACGAAAGCATGCGGATCAAACCGGTGGGGCCATTCAATGTGGTGGAGGCACTGCAGGATACCGTGGTGGGCGATGTGCGCATCCGCAAGGGCACCTCGGTGGTGATGGTCATGCGACACGACACCTCGCGCGAGGATGTCTTTGCACAAGCGGGGGACTTCATGCCCGAGCGCTGGCTGGGAGAGGACTTGCCGCTGGCACCCAGCCACGCCAAGCGCGTGTCCATGCCTTTTGGCGCCGGGCCGCGCATCTGCCCGGGGCGCTACCTCGCGCTGCTGGAGATCAAGCTGGCCGCGGCCATGCTGCTCAAGCATTTCGACGTCGTTGTGGTTGACACCCCTGATGGCCGTGAGGCCGAGGAGCACATGGCCCTGACCATGGTGCCCTTGGGCCTGAAGATGCGCATCAGGCTCAGAAGCTCACGTTGAGCGTGACGCGAACCGTGCGGGGCTCGGCGGGGTGCGAGTGGATGTCGGCCACGCCACCGGCAGGCTCGCCTGGCAGGCGGGAGGCGTAGTAGTAGTCGATGTCGCTGGCCTTGCGGTCAAACAAGTTGAAGACGTCCAGCGAGACTTTCATATCGGGGTTGAGCTTGTAGCCAATGCGGGCGTAGGCCAGGGTGGTGCCCTTGGAGCGCACGCTGTTGTCCTCGATCAGTGGGCGCGGGCCGAAGTAGCGCAGCTGGAACTGGCCGAACCAGGGGCCATGCTCGGTCACCGTGGCCCCCATCGACACCACGGTGCGCACCGAGCCGGGCACGTAGCGGCCCATGTTCGTGTCTGCGCCTTGGGTCTCCTTGAAGCGCGATTGCGAGAAGGCCAGATCGGCGTCCAGCAGCAGCCAAGGCGTGGCCACATAGTGGTTGTTGAACTCGATGCCATAGCGCTTGGACGCGCCGCTGGCCTCTGTCTCGCCGGCATCACCCACGAACACCAGCTCGGAGTCCAGCATCAGCTCCCACAGAGACACAGAGCTTTGCAGGCCAGGGATCCACTCGGTGCGCAGGCCCAACTCGCTGCCGCGTGTACGCACGAGCGGCACGGCGGAGGGGATCGCGTCATGTGGGGCTTTGGCAGTGACCTGGGCCGTCATGCCGCGCGCATCGTTGCTGTGAAAGCCAAAGCCGGTGTTGACGAAGAACTCGGTCTTGGACCAGGGGCCGAAGATCAGGGACAGCTTGGGGCTGTTGATCCAGGCGCTGCGGTGGCCGCTGTTGGCGTCCAGCGAGCTGGTGACATCGGCATCGACACGGTCGCCACGCAGGCCCACGGTGCTGCGCAGCCAGGGCAACCAGCGGGTGTCGTTCTGGGCGTAAAAGCCCAGGCTGTTTTCGTTGACGCGGCTTTCCTGGGTGGTGTTGTCGCGTTGGCCGTTCTGAGCTGTGTAGAGGCCAACCGGGTCCAGGTGGTCATGGCGCCATTGCAGGCCCAGCGTGTTGCGGGTATCCAGGCCAGCCAAGGTGGTTTGCCACAGGCGGCTGAAGGCTCCGCCCATGACGGTGCGGTCTTCGGCTTGCTCGAACTGGGCACTGTTGCCGGCATCGTCCAGGTAGGTGAAGTTGGAGAACAAGTCCAGATGCGAGCGGATCAGGTAGGCATTGGCATGCCATTCGCCATCGTCCTGTACCTTGAGCCAGTCCCATGAGAGGCTGGTGCGATAGGTCTCGCCGTGGTCGCTGGGGTCGATCGCGCCGAAGCGTCCGATCAGGCCAGCATCGACGGCACGCTGCGGCACCTGGTCGGTGCTGTTCCACTTGGCCGTGTAGGCCATGGCGGTGAGCGACTGCTGGGTATCGCCCTCGGCCAGGCTGTAGCGCAGCACGCCATTGAAGCGGCGAAAGTCTTCGCTGTGTTCCCAGGGCCCATCGTTGTGCGCGGCCTCGACAGCGTACAGCAACTTGCCTGTGCTCAGGTCCGTGCTGTTGGCCACCAGGGCCCGCACGTAGTTATGTTCGCCCACCGTGGTGGAGAGCAAGCCTTTGGGCAACTGGTCAACCAGGCGGATGCGTGCGGTGCCGGCCGAACTGAAGTCGCCGTCTTCTGCTGCATACAGGCCTTTGCGGTAATGGATGGCCTGCACAAGCTCGGGGATCAGGAAGTTCAGATCGGTATAGCCCTGACCATGCGCATGGGTCGGCATGTTGATGGGCATGCCATCGACGAAGGTGGCAAAGTCCGTGCCGTGATCGAGGTTGAAGCCACGCAGGTAGTACTGGTTGGCCTTGCCGTCACCGCTGTGCTGCGACACGATCACGCCGGGCACGAACTCCAGCACCTCGGCGGGACGCAGGGTGGGGCGGCTCTGGATCAGCTTGGCCGTGACCGTGCCTTCACTGGCGGCCTCGCTGCTGCCGACGGCATTGTTGTAGTTGCCGGTGATGGTGACGGAGGGGAGCTCTTTCGCCTCCTGGGCCGAGGCGGAGAATGGCGTGCAAAGCGTGCACAAGGCGCTGGCCAGGGCGGTGGCGCGCAGAGTCGAGGCGGGCATGTCGGTACTTCCTGAATGATGGGATGCTCCGCTTAATACGCAGGTACATCACGTTCAGATGCTAGCAAGCGAGTGTGACAATTTATGTGATCGTCATACTCGTGTCGCGGCGCAGAGGACAATGCGGGCCACTGGAGGATTTATGCGCAGGCTGACGATCTCGATTGACGACGACCTGGCCGACACGTTCGACAAGCTGGTGAACACCCAGGGCTACGCGAACCGCTCGGAGGCCTTTCGCGACCTGCTGCGGGCTGAGCTGGACAGCCAGCGCCTGCAGGCCTATCCCAAGGGGCCTTGCGTGGCCACGCTCAGCTATCTCTATGACCACCACGAGCGGCAGCTGGCGATGCGCCTGGCCCATATGCAGCATGATCACCACGATCTGACGATCTCAACCACGCACGCCCATCTCGATCATCATCTGTGTATTGAAACCGTCATCTTGCAGGGGCGGTCAGATGAGGTCCGCGCCTTTGCCGAGTCCGTGCTGGCTCAACCCGGTGTCAAGCACGGCAAGCTGCATCTGGTGTCCCTCAAGGCCTGAAGGCGCGGGGCCCCGGTCAAGCGTTGACGTGCGTCAACGACGCTACGCAGCTTGAGGGATTGTGAAGAGCCTTGCAAAGCCCTTAGACTTGCGCCCATGTTCCGCATGCGCGTCGCCCTGCACAAACCCCTGCTGAAAAGCCGATTGGTTTGGCTGGCCCTCTGGGTTTTCAGCCTGTCGGCCTTGATGCCAACCATCTCGGCGTGGTTGATGTCGGTGCGCGCGTCTGCTGATACCCCATGGATCGAGGTGTGCTCGGTGCAAGGGCCCAAATGGGTTCGTGCGCTTGGGAATCAGGTACCCGATGAGGGCTCGGGACATGTCTACGGCGGCAAGGGCCATTGCCCTTTCTGCCTGTTGCAGGACCACTCGCCCGCGCTGCCTGTGACGCCCGTCTCGCTGGCCGTGATGCCGGCATCCCAATCGGCCCTGCTGCCGATGCTGTTCTTGCGTTCCCCCCGAACGCTGCACGTCTGGTCGCCCGCTGCGGCGCGTGCGCCACCACTGTTCGCCTGATCCTGCTCTGAGCCGGTTTCCTGCTGGAGCCGGCTTCGCCTTGCGGCGGGCGCATTCCCACTGAACGGTTGTCCCATCTGCTGGGAGACATCGTCGCGGGAGTCCGTCCTGCCGGCGCGCAGGCTGTTTACCAAACCCTGTCTTCATGCATCGCAAACCCCTTGGGTTGGCGAGATGGCCTGTGCGCGTCTGCCCTGTTCAAGCATCAAACTCATAGGAGTCCTCTCATGATTTCTCGACCACACCTCGCCAGCCGCGCGGCGTTTTCCTTGGCCGTGCTGGCACTGGTCTGCAGCCTGCCTGCCCACGCCCACATCAGCTACAGCGGCCGCGATTTCGGCAGCCTGGCGGACGGCAGCAATGTGAGCATCGCCACGCAGTCGGTCACCAGCAACTACGGCTGGGCGGACGCTTCCGACGATTCGCTGGTGTTCAACGCCGTGCTGGCATCCACCCCTCGCACCGATGAGGCCGCCTTTGTCAGCGGCACCGGTACCGACGACCTCTACCTGGGCGACAGCCACAAGGGCAAGGCCTTCAAGCTGCACCTGGACTCGGCCCTGAGCGTGACCATCACGGCATCGGCACGCAATGACAGCGGCCTGACCCCGGCCTTCTCCCTCTACCAGGGACTGGCTGCCACATCGCCCTTCACGGCTCCGCAGACCAGCGCCGACCATGACTACGCGGCGGCCTCGCAAGCCTGGCGCACGACGTTTGCGCAAAGCCATGCCGGCGTGGGCTACGACTACCTGGCCACCAATGGCAGCTGGAACGCCAAGGGCGACTGGTCGCTCGGTGGCGATGGCGACCCCGTGGGCGACGCCAGCGCACTGAGCACCTTCAGGTTCCTGGCTTATGGCGCCACCACCGTGGCCAACGGCACGGCCAGCACCACGCTGACCTTGGGCCCCGGCGACTACACCGTGTTCCTGGGCGGCAACAACATCGCCGGCAAGAGCCTGGCCGACTCGACCAAGGCCTATGCCTTCACCCTGGGCGTGTCGGCCGTGAGCGCCGTGCCGGAACCTGCCAGTGCCGCGTTGTTGTTGATGGGCCTGGCGGGCATGGGCGGGCTGCGCCTGCGCCGCACTCGGACTCGCACCGCCGCAGCCATGGCGTTGGGCTTGATGGCCCTTGTGCCGCAGGCCCAGGCCAGCGCGTCGAGCTACAGCATCACAACCACCTGGCTCGAACCTCAGACTCAGCCTCGCAACACCGTTTTCGTTGGCAGCTTCGACTACGACAGCAGCACGCACACCGTCAGCAATCTGCAGGGCAAGCTCAGTGAGGCCATGACCAACGCCGGCGCCAACCTGGCCTACCCGAATGACAGCATGGTGTGGCTCAACCTCAACTACCAACTGGTGTCGTGGTACGACAGCGCGCTGGCTGGCACCTTCGCGGCTGCCTTCAAGAACAGCAACACCAACACCTTCTACAACGCCGATGGCACCGCAACCGACCACTGGTCGCCACAGGTGGGCGTGGACAACGGCGCGGTCTACTTTGGCTTTCCCAAGTCCAGCTCGAACCCGGGCAATGCCTATGCCCTGATCTTCGTGCCGGACGATCCGCTGACAAGCCTGAACCAGGCCCAGCTGAACAAGCTGGCCTATGCCGACTGCACGCCCACCTCGGCCGGCGGCATGATGATGGGCGGAGGCATGATGGGCTCTGTCTGCATGACCGGCACCAGCCTGGCCGGCTATGGCATGGCCGGCACGATGGATGGCTACCCGCTGTCGCAGACCATCACGGCCGTGCCCGAGCCATCGTCCATGGCCTTGGCCTTGCTGGGCCTCGGCTTTGGTTGCCTGGTGGCGCGTCGCCGCCACATTCTCTGACACGCCTTGCATGACCGGGGTGTGGCCCTCGCAAGCCACACCCTGAGTTGCTGTTTGCTCGCATGAAGTTCGAAGACAAGCCCTTTGCGGATCGACTGCATCCGCCAGCCTGCCTGACCGTGGCCATCCTGATGTGCTGGGGTGTTGCTGCCCGCGGTGAGGACCAGGCCTTGCCTGCCGTCACGGTCACGGCGACGCCCACCACCGAGGTAATGATCAACAAGAAGCGCGGGCTGGCTGAGCGTCAGGCCGCAAGCACCGACACCACGGACTTGCTGCGTGGCCAGCCAGGCTTCAGCATGTATGGTGCGGGCGGCTTGTCGGGCCTGCCGGTCTTGCGCGGCATGGCTGACGATCGCCTGCGCGTGCGGGTCAATGGGATGGACCTGCAGTCGGCCTGTCCCAACCACATGAACGCGCCTTTGTCGTACATCGCGCCGTCGGACGTGTCGTCCCTGACTGTGCAGGCCGGCGTGACGCCGGTCAGTGCCGGTGGTGACAGCCTGGGGGGCAGCATCGACGTGCGCGGCGCGCCGCCGGTGTTCGCCGCGCAGGGCGAGCCGCCGGTCACCGAAGGTGAGGTGCGCGCCTTCCTGCGCAGCAACGGGCAGGTGCGCGGCGCTTCGGCCAGGGCGGCCTGGGGCGGTGAGGCCTGGAGCCTGAGTTACAGCGGCAGCACGGCTCAGGCACGCAATTACCATGCGGCCCAGCCCTTCAAGGCGGCGGAGCCGGGCACCGAAGGCGGCTCGCCCGTACCGGGTGATGAAGTGGCCTCGTCGGCCTACCACTACCTCAACCATGACTTCGGTGTGGCCCTGCGCCTGGACCACCATCTGCTCAAGCTCAACGTGGGCGATCAGCACGTGTTTTTCGAGGGCTATCCCAACCAGCGCATGGACATGACGGACAACCAGAACCAGTCCGTCAACCTGCGCTACGAAGGCGAGTATGAATGGGGCGAGCTCAACGCCAGGCTCAGCACCCAGCGAACCCGGCATGCCATGGACATGGGGACCGACCGCTACCAATACGGCACAGGCATGCCCATGCTCACCCGGGCCGATACAGACAGCGGTGAGCTCAGCGCCAGCATCCCGTTGGGTGAGATCGACACCATCAAGACCGGCGCCGAGTACCTGCGCTACACCCTCTACGACTGGTGGCCGCCGGTGGGCGGCTCCATGGGCCCGCAGACCTTCTGGAACATCGACAACGGCCGGCGCAACCGCCTGGGGGCCTATGCCGAGTGGTCCCGCAACTGGCATCCCCAATGGCAGAGCACCATCGGCCTCAGACGCGAGCGTGTCGAGACCAATGCGTCCGATGTCCAGGGCTACAACAACGGGCTGGCCGCAGCCTGGGGGGACGATGCCGCAGCCTTCAATGCACGCGAGCACCGGCATGTCGACCAGAACTGGGACCTGAGCGCACAGCTCAGTCATCAACCGTCCGCGCGCAGCGGCCTGGAGCTGGGCTACGCCCGCAAGACGCGCTCGCCCAATCTCTATCAGCGCTACCCCTGGTCGACCAATTCGATGGCCGCCTTGATGAACAACTTCGTGGGCGATGGCAATGGCTACATCGGCCGCGAAGACCTGCGCCCTGAAGTGGCCCAGACCTTGAGCGTGGCTGGCCAATGGCGCGCCGCCGAGCCGCAGGCCTGGCAGATCAAGGCCAATGCCTATGTCACCCACATCGACGACTACATCGATGCCCGGCGCTGCGACTTCGGGCAATGTGCTGCCGCCAACCTGAGCAACCAGAACCGGTTCGTGCTGCTGCAGTACGCCAACCAGTCCGCGCGCATCGAGGGCATGGACATCTCGGGCAAGGGCATGATGGTGCGCAGCGAGGCATGGGGGCGCTTTGACCTGCAAGGTGTGCTCAACCTGCTGCGTGGCATCAACCTCGACACCCACCAGCCGCTCTACAACATGATGCCGGCCAATGCCACGCTGTCGCTCACGCAGCAGCTCGAGCGCTGGGCGCACACGCTCGAGTGGCAACTGGTCGCGGGCAAGCACCAGGTGTCGGGCGTGCGCAATGAGATACCGACCGCCGGGTACAGCCTGCTGAACTGGCGCAGCAACCTGGCGTGGTCCAAGGCCCGCCTGGACCTGGGCATCGACAACCTGCTTGACCGCTTCTACCGACCGCCATTGGGCGGGGCCTATCTGGGGCAGGGCAACTCGATGGCCAGCAACGTCATCCCCTGGGGCCAGGTCGTGCCGGGGCCGGGCAGGTCGTTCACGGCCGCGCTGACCCTGCTCTACTGAGCCGAGGCCCGGCATTTCATTCATCTTCGACACTGGCGAGACAAGCATGCTGGCTCCTGCACACCTTTCCCTCCATGCCACCTCAGACCAAGGCGCGTGGTGTCACTGGCGATGGCTCGCCGCTCTGGGGCTGGCCTGGTCGCTGACGGCGTGTGGCGGTGGCGGGCAAGGGGATGCGGTCCATGCGAACCCGCAGTCTTTGAGCGTGGACGCGATGCCCTCCATGCAGCAAGGCCAGACGGCCAGCATCCGGGCCAGTGCCAGCTCGGGCTTGCGCGTGAGCTACACCAGCCAGTCGTCGCAGGTATGTCGCATCAGTGACAGCGGCATGGTGACGGCATTGGCGACCGGCACCTGTGTCATCACCCTGTCGCAGGCGGGGGATGAGAACCATGCGCCGGCGGCATCGGTGACTCTGCGCTTCCAGGTCGATGTCAACCCGCAGCAGACCCTGAGCTTCGAGAGCGCGCCTGAACTGGTGCTGGGGGGGACGGCCACGGTGATGGCCAAAGCCTCATCGGGGCTGGCGGTGGCCTACAGCAGCCAGACGCCGACTGTGTGCGACGTGGATGCCGCTTCGGGCTTGGTCACGAGCGCAGGGCCAGGCGAGTGCATCATCGCTGCGGACCAGGCGGGCGATGTGACTTACCTGCCCGCGCCACAAGCGCGTCTCACCTTGCCCGTGACCGTGCCGCCCGGGATGTCCGTGCCGGCCGCCCCGTCCGGGGTGAGCGTGACGGCCGCCGATGTCCCGGGTGCGGTCACCGTCTCGGCCAGCAGCACGGCCAGCGGCGGCAGTCCGATCACGCACTACACGATCCGGTCCACCTCGGGTGCGGTCTCGCAGCTTGTGCCGGCCTTGCCCGCCACCGTGGCCTGCGGCCGTGCGTGCAGGGGGCTGGCCTTCACGGTCTCGGCGAGCAACGTGCTGGGCGAGGGGCCTGCCTCCATCGCCACGCACATCGTCACCTTGTATGAGGTGAGTGAAACATTCCACGAGCCCGACACGCAACCGCGCGACACGGTCTTCAAGGGGACCTTCGTTCTGGACGCCACAAGGGGCGAGGTGTCGTCCTTGCAAGGCACGTTGACCGAATCCATGACCGGCGATCTCAGCCTGCCCGCGCCAGACTATGGGATGACGCTGCTGAGCCTCCAGCAGCAGTTGTCGGTGATCCAGGATGACGCGCTGGGCGGTGTGCTGGTCACCACCTTCCTGTTGCCGACCAAGGACACCTTCACCACCAGATTTGGCGGAGACGGCTGGTCGCCGGGCGCGGGCTTTGGCCTGTATGCCGGCTTCCCATCGGCGAAAAACCCAGCGGCCGGCGGCGTGGGCAACGCCTATGTGCGCATCTTCGTCAACCTGGCCGATCCCACTGCCAGCCCCACGCAGGCCCAGATCGACAAGCTCGCCTATGCCGATTGCACGGCCGGCGGGATGATGGGGGCGACCTGCATGACCGGCACGACCGTGGCCGGCTACGGCAGCCTGGGCACCATGAGTGGCTACCCGGTCTCTATGGTCATACGCAAGGCGCGGTAGCAAGGGGCGGGTGCCAGGCGCTGCCGGTCAGTGTTGGTGCTTGCACGCCAGGTGGCGGCACATGAGCCGTCATCGGATTTTCACGATGAGCGCGTAAAAGGCCAACTGGGACAAGCCCCTTTCAGGCTTTGTCAGTGCTGCTGTTTGCCCTGGATATTCGCCCCAGATGCGTGTCGATCTCCTTCATCGCTGCCGTACCTCGCTCATGCGCCTGGTCGTCGTGTGGGTGGTCGTCCTGACCTTGCCCATCAACGGGCTGTCCAGCGTGCTGCTGAGCGTGCTGGGGCCACAGCACAGTCACCACACGCGCCATGCCGCCGTTGTCGATGGCGCGGGCTGGTCGATCAGGGGCATGATCGAAAGCGTGATCGGTGCGGGTGCGATGGACATCATCGACGAAGTGCACGCCCGTCAGCACAAGGGGGCCTTGCCCGTTCGATCTGCCCTGGCCTCGTCGCATCGGCTGCATGTGTCGGATGATCAGCATGTGCACTCCCACGATGGCTTGCAGCGGCACCGGCACGACGCCAGAGATGGCAGTGTGATCCCCGTTGGGCCAAGCGAATCTGGCCACGATGCGCCAGGCGGGGCATCGGCGGGTTTGGGTATCAGTGGGGCCTTGCCCATCCCTGCCTCAGCTGTACTCGCTGCGCCTGTCAGTGGCGTAGCCAGAGAAGTCTGGGATATCGTCCATCCCTTCCCATGGCGCAGTCACGTCAGTGCGCCCATGGAGCGTCCCCCGCGCTGCTGATCAGCCCCCTGGCGATTCAGTCCAGGGCTTGCTTGCCCTTCAGCACATTGTTTCTGGCCATGGCTTCACGTCATGGCCATGCGGGATATGTCATGACGCAATGGAATACCTCTGATTTTGATGAGGCCGGGCGTGCGCTTGGCCACGACATCCACACCCAGACTTGCCTGCCGCGGCAGCTCAATTGGCCCAGGCCGGTCATGGAGGGCTTCGAGATGGCCGCCCACCAGGGACTTCGGCGGCAAAGTGCCGATCGCTTCGTGGGCAAGTGGCTGCAACTGCGCCTGAATGCATGGAAGCGGGGCCGTATCGTGGCGGCGGACGTCACGCCCGATCTGCTGCGCCAGATCGACGTGACGCATTGCCCCGTGCTGCGCGTCCGGCTGACGCACGGCACCTTGCAGGAGTCGGACTGGTCTGTCGACCGCCTGAACAACGATGGGGCTTATGCCGCCAGCAACCTGGCTGTCATGAGCGTCAAGGCCAACCGGGCCAAGGGCACGCTGAGCTTCGACGAGGTGCATGCCCGGGTGAAGCAGGGGCGGGATGGCGGTGGCTTGTCTTGCCTGGAATGGCAGCGCATGGCGAGCTTGATGCTTGGCCCGGCTTACGCGCTGCGCCAGCATGAGGCCCCGCGCTTGCCGCTTTGTGCGCCACTGCCCTGTCGTGCCGTTCGCCTGGCCTACCAGCAGATCCAGCGCCTGCTGACGGAAGGCTGTGCGCGGCAAGCGGGCAAGAACCAGATGCTGAGGGCCTTCTATCCGGCATGCGGTCATGAGTCCGCTCGCTTCAAGCTCGAAGCCCTCGTTCATCAGGTGCACGAAGGCCTCAAGCTGATCCCTTCGCACGACGAACGGTGGGACGTCTGGCTGCAAGGCGGTGTCATGGACGCATTCGAGCGATGGCTCGACAGCCTGGGTGAGGCTGACCTGTTGCGGGCGGCGGCCATTTCGGGCTACCTGTCTCAAGCGAGGCCGGAGACGCCCGAGCGGCTTCGCGCATGGCACTTGCCAACGCGTGGCTACAGTCCACAGCTTTGTTAGGGCAATGCTGAATCAGTCCGCGCCGTGCGCGGCGGGATCTTTGCGGGCGATTGGCTCACCAAATCGCTTGCATGTGCCACCAGCACATGCTGCGCAATGTTGGCAAGCCACTCATCCCGATGCGGGACGAACGCGCATGGCGGGGACTTATTCAGCATTGCCTTAGCTTGGTGGCAGGCCCTCGACGCTGCGCACCTTGAAGTCCTGGCCGGCCAGCCAGGCTTTGTGGAACGATCCGCAGGCGGGGCAGGGGTCGATGCGGCTGGCAGGGCTGAAGTGCTGGCCGCAGTCCTGACAATCTGCCCGGGCTTCGATGGTCTGCACGACCAGGTCGGCCTGTTCGGCCAGGGTGCCATGCAAGGCGGCGGACAAGGCCGTGCGCAAGGCGGCTTCGTCCACGCAACTGAGCGTGCCGATGTCCAGCGTCACACGGGTGATGCGGCTGAGCTCATGGGCATGCGCTTGCAGCATGTCTGCGATCTCGATGGCCAGGGAGAGTTCGTGCATGTTGTCAATGGTGCAAGACGCGGTCCAGCCAGCTTTGCAGGAGCGACCAGGCTTGCGGCAAGTGGGCCTGGGCTCGTGCTGACAAGGGCGTGTCCAGCTCGAAGCTGCTGCCAGTGAGGGTCAGCAGCTCAGCCGGTGGTGGCGTGGTGCCCAGCACGGCTTCACACAGGCTCAGCAACTGGGCTGGCGAGCTGCGGTGGCTGTCGAAGGGCTTCAAGCTCGCATCGGGGGGCGGCGCGCTCAAAGGGGTCAGGGCCACGGGCTCATCGCCTTGCGCGGCCGCGTCCACGAACAGAACATGCTGGCGGCCCGCCAGGTCCATGGCGTGCTCGACCATCAGTTGCTGCTCGCTGATCAGCTCGATCGCCTGCTGGACGGCTGGCGTCTTTGCTGCAAGCCAGTCTTGCAGCATGCCGGCCAGCACGGGCCCGAAGGCATCGTCTCCACGGCTGGGGTTGCCGATGGTGAGGACCAAGATGGGTGCCCTGGGCTCGCCTGTGCTGATGAGGCTCATGGCCCGGTGTTTTCCCAGTTGCTCGCGCCAGTGCGGTGGGCCATATCGGGATGTTCGATCTGACCGTCCTCGTGCTTGAGCAGCAGGTCCACGGGGCGACCTTGGTGGTCGAGCAGCTCCACACGCAAGGGCATCTTGCCGACCGCATGGGTGGCGCATGAGAGGCAGGGGTCGTAGGCGCGGATGGCCACCTCGATGTGGTTGAGCAAGCCTTCGCTCAGCTCGCGGCCATCGAAGTAGGTAGCGGCCACCTGGCGCACCGCCTCGTTCATGGCGGTGTTGTTGTGCGTGGTCGAGACGATCAGGTTGGCGTGGCTGATGAGTTCGTCTTCGCCAATGCGGTAGTGGTGGATCAAGGTGCCGCGTGGCGCCTCGATCACGCCAATGCCCTCGCGCAGCGGTGTGCCTTTGGCCATCAGGTCGGTGCCGATGATGTCGGGGTCGCCCAGCAGGCGCTCGATCGTTTCGGCGCAATGCAGCATGTCGATCATGCGGGCCCAGTGCTGGGCCAGCGAGGCGGTGACGGGCTTGCCATGGTTCCAGGCTTTGAACTCTTCACGCGCGGCTTCGGCGCGGGGCGTGTCCAGGTAACTGGCATTGTTGATGCGAGCCAGCGGGCCCACGCGATACCAGCCGTGCTCCGGGCCCAGGCTGCGCAGGAAGGGGAACTTCATATAGGTCCAGGGCTTGACCTCTTCTATCAGCAGCTTGTTGTAGTCGTGTACATCCACGTGGTCGACCACGTGCAGGCCGTGTGCATCGTTGATGCGCAAGGCACCGTCATACAGATCGCCCGCGCCATCTGGCCGTACCAGGGACATGAACATCGAGGGGAAGTTGGCGAACTCGCCCTGCTCGGGCTGCCCGGCGAAGAACAGGTCGCGCGCCAATACCAGCGCAGCGGCGCACCAGTCGGTGATCTGCCCGATGTCTTCGAGCATCAGTTGACGGTCGCTTGACGACAAACCCTTGTTGAAACCGCCAGGCACCGAACCCGTGCCATGGATGCGCTTGCCCGTGAGCAGGCGGATCACCTCCTGCCCGTACTTGCGGATGCGGATGCCTTGCAGGCCCAGTTCACGCTGGTCTTGCAGCACACCCACGATGTTGCGGTGAGGCACGGCATCGTCAAAGCCAAAGAGCAGATCGGGCGAGGCCAGGTGGAAGAAGTGCAAGGCGTTGGACTGCAAGACCTGGGCATGGTGCAGCAGGCGGCGCAGCTTCTCGGCGGTGGGCGTGATGCGCGATGAGCCGATCACGAAGGCGTCACAGGCCTTGCTGGCCGCCAGCAGGTGGCTGACCGGGCAGATGCCGCACAGGCGCTGGACCAGCGTGGGCACCTCCCAATACGGCCTGCCCTGGATGAAGCGCTCGAAGCCGCGGAACTCGACGATGTGCAGGCGCGCTTGCCTGACCTTGCGGTGCTCGTCGAGCAGCAGGGTGACCTTGCCATGGCCTTCCACGCGGCTCACGGGTTCGATCACCACGCGTTGAAGGCCGTCGGTGCTGGAGGCGGTTTCAAGAGGATGGGGCATGGTGTCCTGGTGTGAACGGGCCCTAGTCGAAGCGGCGAAGCTCGATGGGCAAGTGGGGTGTGCGCTGTGCCAGCGTGGCTTCGATCAATTCACGAAAGGCCGCTGCAGGCGGAGGGCAGCCCGCCAGCGTGTAGTCGACGGCCACCACCTCGTGCACGGGCAGCACCTTGTTCAGCAGGGAGGGCAGTTCGGGGTCTTGCGGCACCTGCGGGTTGAGCAGGTCTGCGCCAAGATAGGCCTCCTGGATCAACTCGGAAACCGGGATGCCATTGCGCAAGGCCGGCACGCCGCCGTACATGGCACAGGCCCCCACGGCCACCAGCACCTTGCAGCGCTCGCGGAACTCGCGCAGCACCTCGACGTTCTCGCGGTTGCACAGTCCACCTTCGATCAGGCCAATGTCCACGCCTTCCTCATCTACATGCTTCACGTCGGTGAAGGGGCTGCGGTCGAACTCGATGTGCTCGATCAGGTCGGCCAGGGCCTCGTCCATGTCGAGGAAGGACATGTGGCAGCCAAAGCAGCCGGCCAGCGAGCAGGTGGCGATGCGCAGCTTGCGGCTCATCTCAGCTGTCCTCCGGGCGCTCGGCGATGTCGGTCTGGTCATAGCGACGCTGGCCGATGGGGATGACAAAGCCCTGGCGCTTGGGCATCAGCGCGCCCACCGGGCAGATGGACAGGGCGCGGTCGGTGGCGGCCACATCGCTGTCCTTGAGCAGGCCGCTGGGGCTGTTGACGAGCAGGGTGGTCTGCATGCCACGCCCACCCATGGCGAACACGTTCTTGCCATCCACCTCGCGGCTGGCACGCACGCACAGCTCGCACAGGATGCAGCGGCTGCGGTCCAGCCAGACATCGGGATGAGAGGCGTCCAACTCGCGGTGCGGGAACGCGAGCGTGAAATGTTCGTCCTGCATGCCCAGGTGATAGCCCAGTGCTTGCAGATGGCAATTGCCGCTCTTCTCGCAGAATGGGCAGTGGTGGTTGCCCTCCACGAACAGCATCTGGATGAGGCGTTGGCGATCGTGGTTGATGCCGGCGGCTTCAGACTCGACCTCCATGGCCTCGCTGGCCGCTGTCGTGCACGAGGTGTGGATGCGGCCTTGGATGCGCACGCAGCAGAGCTTGCAACTGCCGATGGGCGTGAAGTCGGCGTGGTGGCACAGGTGCGGGATATAGGCGCCACTGGCTTGCGCGGCCTGCATGATGGTCTGGCCCGGCGTGAAGGGGATCTCACGGCCATCGAGCTTGAAGGTGGGGTGCTTGCTCATGCGATGGCATCCAGGTCGACGGCGTGCGCATTGTCGGTCAGTCGCCGGGTGACCTGATCCGGGAAGTGTTGGATCACATCCATCAAGGGATTGGCGGCGGTCTGTCCCAGTCCGCAGTGGCTCCAGTGCCGCATCAGCTCGGCCATGTCCTTCAGGCGGATGATGTCGCGTTCACTCGCCTGGCCTTTGACCAGGCGCTCGGCGGTATCGACCAGTTGACCGCATCCCACGCGGCAAGGCGTGCAGAAGCCGCAGCTCTCGTGCGCGAAGAAGCGGGTGTACTGGCGGGCCACCTCCACCATGTCGCGGCTTTGGTTGAAGACCGTGAAGGCGCCGCCCGTTGGCAGGTCTTCAAAGCTGAGTTGGCGTTGCAACTGGCTGGTGTCGATCAGCTTGCCCGAAGGGCCGCCAACCAGCACGGCCTGCACATCGCTGGCACCGCAGTCTTGAAGCACCTCGGCCACACTGAGGCCCCAGGGAATTTCATACAAGCCTGGGCGGGCCACATCGCCGGCGATGCTCAGGATGCGTGTGCCCTTGGATGCCGCCGTACCATGGGCGGCGAACCAGTCGCCGCCGTGCACTGCGATCTGAGTGACCTGCACGAAGGTTTCGACATTGTTGTTGACCGTGGGTTGATTCAGGTAACCCCGGTCGACAGGGAAGGGCGGGCGCGTGCGGGGAATGCCACGCTTGCCTTCTGCTGATTCGATCAGGGCTGTCTCTTCACCACAGACATAGGCGCCCGCACCCAGGTGCAAGCTGATGTCGAACGCATGTGGGCTGCCCATGATGGACGGCCCCAGCAGGCCTTGATCGCGCCTGACCTGCAGTACCGCGTTCAGATGCGGCTCGATGAAGGCGTACTCGCCACGTAGATACAGCAGGCCTTGCGACGCGCCCACAGTGAGGGCCGCCAGCGTCATGCCTTCAATGACTTCATCGGCCCATTGCATCAGAAGCAAGCGGTCTTTGAAGGTGCCGGGCTCGCCTTCATCGGCATTGCAGGTGATGGCGCGAGGGCCCGGCGCCATGCGGCAGGCCTGCCATTTTTGCCAGGTGGCAAAGCCCGCGCCACCGCGTCCGCGCAGGCCTGATGCGCGCAGGGCGTCGATCATCGCGTCTGGACCCTGTGCGAGCAGTCGGGCGATGGCCTGGCCCGGTGCGATGGGGTGCTTGAGCGTGAGCTCACGTCGCCAGACGGGGTTGTCCACCGCGAAGAATTCGGCGGGCCAGCTGTCCAGCGGCGTCTGGCTCAGGATCAGGTCGGCGACCTCGTCGGCGCGCTGCGGTGTCAGCCTCGTCAGGGGGCGGTCGTTGAGCAGGCCGGCGGGGCCTTGGTCGCACAGGCCGGTGCACGAGGTGCGGTGCAGCGAGACCAGGCCATCGGCCCGCGTGGCGCCGTCGGGCATCACACCCAGTCGAGCTGACAAACGCTGCATGATGGCCTCGCTGCCCAGCATACGGTCGGTCACGCTGTCGCTGAGGTAGAGTGTGTAGCGACCCTGCGGCTCCAAGCTCAGGAAGTGGTAGAAGCCCACCGTGCTAAGCACAGCTGCATGGCTCAAGCCCCAGTCATTCACCAACTGCTCGATGGCCCATGCAGGGATGTGGTGATGGCGCGCCTGCACCTGCCTGAGCGCCTGCAACAGCGATCCCGGGCCGGCCGGGTATCGGCTCAGGATGTCGCTGATGTCGGTGTCAGTGGGCATGCTTCAAAGTATCGGATGACTGTGACGCTGTCTTGTCCAACTGCTTGGTCTGTCCGTTCAGGAAGCATGATGCAGATCAACAAATGCGGGGTAAAGGATCCCCCATGAGCCAGTCGAGTATGCGTTGACCACCGAACGCGGTTTGCATACGCACGAAGCCGTTGGCATCGTCCGTGACGGTGCCGATGCGGCAGGCTCGCCGGCCAAGTGGGTGCGCCTGCATGGCCTCCAGCAGACGAGGTGCATCGGCCTCGGCGCAGATGGCGATCAGCTTGCCCTCGTTGGCCAGGTACAAAGGATCTAGCCCCATGAGTTCGCAGGCGGCGGTCACGGGGGGGAGAACGGGAATGGCGGTTTCGTCGAGCAGCATGCCCACGTGGGAGGCCGAGGCGATCTCATTGAGCGTGTTGGCCAGGCCGCCGCGCGTGGGGTCGCGCAGCACGTGCAAGGCCGCGCCAGTGGCCAGCATGTGTGCCGCCAGCTCGTGCAGGGGGGCGCTGTCTGACACGATGGGTGAATCGAAGCGCAGGCCTTCGCGCTGGCTCAGCACGGCCATGCCATGCTCGCCCACGCTGCCTGACAGCAGAACCGCATCGCCCGGTCGGGCCATCTGCCCGGACAGTTGCAGGTTCTCCGGGCACAGCCCCAGGCCTGATGTGCTGATGAACAGGCCGTCAGCCTTGCCACGCTCGACCACTTTGGTGTCGCCCGCCACGATGGCCACGCCCGACTCCTTGGCGGCGCGCGCCATGGATTGCGCGATGCGAACCAGATCCGACAGGTGCAAGCCCTCTTCCAGAATGAAGCTCGCGCTCATGTACAAGGGCTTGGCGCCCATCATGGCCAGGTCGTTGACCGTGCCATGGATGGCCAGGCTGCCGATGTCGCCGCCTGGGAAGAACAGGGGCGTGATCACATGGGCATCGGTGGCCATGACCAGCCTGCCTTCGCGTGGCATGGGCGGCAAGCGCGCACCGTCGTCACCGGCGGCCTGCCAGCCGCGCGGCCAGGTCTCACTGAAGGCGGGGCGAAAGACCGTTTCAATCAGCTGGTGTGTGGCCCGCCCGCCTGAACCGTGCGTCAAGTCGATGCGGCCTTGCCTGAGGTCCAGCGGGCGCACATAGCCTGGTTTGACGGTGCTCATGTCTGCACCTCCATCGTTCTGTGGCGACCATGGAGATAGTGGGCCGCGCAAGCCCCTTCGGAGCTGACCATGCAGGCCCCCATGGGCTGATCTGGCGTGCAGAGGTGGCCGAACAGCACGCAGTCTTCGGGGCGTTTGTGGCCGCGCAGGATGGGGCCGCATTCACAGCGCGGGTGATCGGCCACGGACACCGTCTCCAGATGGAAGCGGCGCTCGGCGTCGAAGACCGCGTAGGCGTCGTGCAAGCGCAAGGCACTGTGCGCAATGCGGCCCAGGCCGCGCCACTCGAAGCCGTCTCGCAAGGTGAAGACCTCGCTGATCAGCGCTTGGGCCCGCGCATTGCCCTGTGAGTTGACCGCACGCGTGAACTCGTTTTCCACCTGGGCTCGGCCCTCGTTGACCTGGCGGATCAGCATCAGGATGGCCTGCATCACGTCCAGTGGCTCGAAGCCTGCAACCACCACGGGCAGCCCGTATTGCTCAGCGAATACCTCATAGGGCTGTGAGCCGATGATGGTGGAGACATGGGCTGGGCCAACGAGGCCATCCAGCGCCACGGGTTCGGGCTGCGCCAAGATGGCTTGCATCGCCGCCGGCGTGAGCACATGGTTGCACAGCACGCTGAAGTTGTGCATACCTTCGCGTTGGGCCGTCAGGACGGCTACGGCGGTGGGTGGCGTCGTGGTCTCGAAGCCGATGGCCATGAACACCACCTCGCGTTCCGGCATGGCGCGCGCCAGCTGCAAGGCGTCGTCCACCGAATAGACCACGCGCACATCGGCACCTTGCGCCCGGGCGCGCATGAGGCTCAGACCTCGCGAGGCAGGCACGCGCAAGGTGTCGCCATAACTGGCCAGGGTGAGGCCACTGCGCAGCGCGAGCCCGATGGCCATGTCGATGCGGCCGATGGGCAGCACGCACACAGGGCAGCCTGGGCCGTGGACCATGCGCACCTGCGGCGGCAACAGGTCCAGCACGCCATAGCGGGCCAGGGCATGGGTGTGCCCGCCGCAGAACTCCATGAAGCGGTAGATGCGATCAGGGCGGGCTTCACGCGCGATGGCCCGGGCCAGTTGCCGGGCCAGTTGCGGGTCACGGAATTCGCTGACGTACTTCATGGCGCCGCGTTCATCTGGGCGATCTGGCCGAACAGGGCCAGCGTCTGTTCGGCTTCGGCCTGGTCCAGCAGAGTGAGGGCATAGCCCACATGAACGATCACATAGTCACCCAGCTGGACTTGATCGAGCAGGGCCAGCGAGACCTGCTTGCGCACGCCACCCATGTCCACCGTGCCGTGCTGGCCGGTGGCATCCATCTCGATCACGCGGGCGGGGAGGGCGAGGCACATGAGTCGGATTTAGTCAGGCGTTGAAGGGCGACCCAGGCTTGTCCGAGGCTCAGGCCACCGTCACCACATGGGTATTGTGCCGGCCGCCAGACCCGCAGGCCCTTTTGTGTGAGCGCGGCGTGCAGGGCGTCGTCGAGCAGGCGGTTGACCATGCAGCCGCCCGACAGCACGACGGTGCGCAGGCCACCTCGTTCACAGGCCAAGGCAGCCCAGTCTGCCAGGGCAGCGCCCATGGTGGCATGAAAGACGGCGGCGGCCATGGGGGCATCGTGCTGATCAGCCAGCCAGGCCATCAGGGGGCGCCAGTCCAGCACCAGGTCTGCCGTGATGGCGTACCCGTCTTTCAGGGGCTTGGCGGGCCAGCATGCGTGGGCCAGGCTTTCCACGCGCATGGCCGCTTCCGCTTCATAGCGCGACTGGCTGTAGGGTGCGAGCACGTTCAGCAGGCCGGCTGCGGCATCGAACAAGCGGCCCAGGCTGGTGGTCTGCACGAGTTTGCTGCTGCCTTGGGTGAGCCACTGCTGCAACATGGGCGCCTGTTGGGTCGAGGCAAAGCGCCGGCTGATCTCGTTTTCGCGGCCCATGGTGAGCAGGGCCGCAGAGGCCATGCGCCAGGGCTCGCGCGCGGCCACGTCGCCGCCCGGCATGGACAGGGGCCACAGATGCCCCAGGCGCTGTGCCTGGTCATCGTGCACCCACAGCAGCTCCCCGCCCCAGACCGTGCCATCGCTGCCCAGACCGTGGCCGTCCAGCGCCAGACCGATCACCGGTGCGTGTGCACCCGGCTCTTCGGCGTGCTCGGCCAGCACCGCCGCCACGTGGGCATGGTGGTGCTGAACCTGGATGAGGGGCAGCGGCTGAATGCCCGATGAGGCCGAGGCCTGTGCATGGGTCATGTGCGCGGCCAGGATGGTGCTGAAGAAGTCGGGGTGCAGGTCGCAGGCCAGGGCCTCAGGCTGGGTCCGTAGCCAAGCGGGCCAGGCATCGGCCATGCGCGTGAACACCACACGCGTGTCGACCGCATCCAGGTCGCCAATGTGCGGCGACATCAGGGCACGGTCGCCCTGGGTGATGCACAGGGTGTTCTTGAGCAGGGCGCCCATGGCCAGCACGGATGGCGCCGGGTCCTGGTGCGCATCGTGCTTCATGCCCTCGTGAGAGGGCAAGGCCATGGGCATGGGGGCATAGCCGCGCCCGCGCCGGATGAAGCAGGCGCTGCCGTCCGGCCGCACGCGCAGCACCGAGTCATCGTTGCGGGCCAGGATGTCCCGGTCGTGCAGTAGCCAGCCATCGGCGACTTCTGCGAGCTCCAGCAGGGCGGTCTCGTTGTCGATCACCAGGGGCGAGCCGCTGACGTTGCCGCTGGTCACCACCAGCACCAGCTCCTGCGGTCGGGTGAGCCAGTCGGTGCCGGCAGGGCTGCCAGCGGCTTCGTGGAAGAGCAGGTAGTGCAGCGGGGTGTAGGGCAGCATGGCGCCGAGCCAGGCCAGATCGGGGGCCACACCGGGCAGCAGGTCACGGGCTCGCTGGGTCTGTGGCAGCAGCACGATGGGGCGCTCGGCCGATTGCAGCCAGCGCTGCTCGTGCGGTGTCATATGGGCCCAGGGTGGCATGGAGGCCGGGTTGGCCATCATCACGGCCAGGGGCTTGCCCTCGCGGCGTTTGCGTTGACGCAGGCGGGCCACGGCATCGGCCTGCCTGGCATCGCACACCAGATGAAAACCGCCCAGGCCCTTGAGGGCGAGGATGCCGCCGTCTTGAAGCAGCTTCCAGGCCGCGGTGACGGGCGCCTGCCTGTCCTCGCTGCCATCTGTCAGCTTGAGCCAGACCTGCGGGCCGCATGCCGGGCAGGTGTTGGTCTGGTGATGGAAGCGCCGGTCGGCGCCATTCTTGTACTCGGCATCACAGGCCGGGCAGGGCAGGAAGCGCGCCAGGCTGGTGTGCGCGCGGTCAAACGGCAGGCTGCGGGTGACGGTGTAGCGCGGCCCGCATTGCGGGCAGTTGATGAACGCATGGCGCCAGCGTCGGTTGTCAGGGGTGAACAACTCCGACAGGCAACGCGAGCACACGCCCAGATCGGCCCCGATGGTTGTCGTGTGGGCATGAGGTTCGCTGACGCTGGGCTGGATGTCAAAGGGCTTGTCCTGCGCGGGCGGGGGCTCTTCGGTGCTCAAGGCCAGCACGTCCACGCGCTCGACTTTGGCCGGTGCCGGTGCCTGCCACAAACGGGCTTGCAGGTCGTCCATCAGGGACGGTTCGCCGTGCAGGTCGATCTCCACGCCGAAGCTGGTGTTGCGCACCCAGCCGATCAGGCCCAGCGCGGTGGCCTGCTGCCAGACCCAGGGGCGAAAGCCCACACCCTGGACCAGCCCCCGCACGGCTAGGCGGCGGTGCATTGCCGCTCCAGCCAGCCCATCCAGTCATCGAAGCCTTGGCCCGTGGTGGCCGAGAGCTGGATGACGGCGGCATCCGGGTTGACCTGGTGGATGAAGCGCAGCGCCTCGTCCACGTCGAAGCGCAGGTGCGGCAGCAGGTCGCACTTGTTGAGCAGGATCAGGCTCGCGGCCTGGAACATATCGGGGTACTTCAGTGGCTTGTCTTCGCCTTCGGTCACCGAGAACACCAGCACCTTGCCGTGCTCGCCCAGGTCGAAGGCCGATGGGCAGACGAGGTTGCCCACGTTCTCGATCATCAGCACGCCATGGTCCAGCGCCGGCAGGTCATGCAGGGCGTCATGGACCATGCGGGCATCGAGGTGGCAGCCTTTGCCGGTGTTGATCTGGATGGCTGCCACACCCGTGGCACGGATGCGTTCGGCATCGAAGCTGGTCTGCTGGTCGCCCTCGATCACGGCCACAGGGCGTTGTCGGGCTCGAAGGCGCTGCACGGTTTCGACCAGCAAGGTGGTCTTGCCCGAACCGGGGCTGGAGACCAGGTTGAGCGCGAGGGTGTGGTGTGCCGCCAGATGCTCGCGGACATGGCTGGCCACATGGTTGTTGCCCGCCAGGATGTCCTGCTCCAGCTGCAGGATGCGGGTATGCGTCTCGGGCGCATGGTGCGCCGGATGTGGCGTCGTTTCACAGCCGCAAATGGTGCACATGGGTGTCCTGATCCTTGTTGTTCAGCCTGGCCCTTGCCGTCCACAGCAACAGAGTACCGCAGTTCAGCACGCCGTCAATGGTGATCAGCGCAAAGGGCGGCGAGAATTGACGCTAAATTGCAGCCATTCCACCTTTGAACGTTAGGAGCAGACATGAGTGACTTCCCTCAGGACATCTACACCGAACCGTCGAATGTCGATGTCGATACCCTTAAAAACCTGGGGCCGCTCAGTGGCATGGCCGGCGTCTGGCAGGGCACCCGTGGTCTGGACGTCAAGCCCAAGGCCGAGGGCGCCAAGAAGCAGGCTTATGTGGAGCGCATCGAACTGCAACCCATCGACCCGCAGACCAATGGCCCACAGTTGTTTTACGGCCTGCGTTATCACACCCACGTGACCAAGCCCGAGCAGGTCAAGACCTACCACGACCAGGTCGGCTACTGGCTGTGGGAGCCCGCCACGGACACCGTCATCCACACGCTGACCATTCCCCGTGCGCAGACCGTGATGGCTGTCGGCAAGGCGGCCGCCGATGCGACGACGTTCGAGCTGGTGGCCACGCGTGGTCAGCTGGACTACGGCATCTGCTCGACGCCCTTTCTGGAGCATGCCTTCAAGACGGTGGAGTTCCGCATCCAGGTCACGATCAACCCGGACGGCACCTGGTCTTACGACGAGGACACCGTGATGGAGATCCGCGGCCAGGCCGAGCCTTTCCACCACCGCGACCGCAACACGCTCAGCAAGCTCGCCGAGCCCACGCCCAACCCACTGGCTTTGGCCCTTTACCCGAAAGCTTGAACGGCTTGATCAGGGGTTGGCCATGGCAGGCAGTTGCTCGAAGGCGAACAGATAGGGCACCACGCGGTAGCCCTTGACCAGCCCGCCTTGTACAGGCTTGAGCCCCAGTTTCTGGATGTCCTGTGCATTGAGCGGCTGGATCTTGTCCGCATCCCGCGAGCGGCTGAACACGCCGTTGCGCCACTGGAAGACCTCGCCCAGCTTCTCCTCGTAGCTGTAGGCATGGTCGTGGTCGTTGAAGTAGTCGTCGAAGCGGTTGCGGCCCAGGTACAGCGCATTGGAGCCCTCGTAGCCCGTCTTGTGATGGGTGTGCGGGTCGGTGTTGACCATGTAGGCCCAATCGCCAGGCACGAAGTTGGTGGGGGCCACGTTCTCCTGAATCCTCATGAGCTTGCCGGGGCGATCCTGTTCGCTCGGGTCGAAATCCTCCTCGAACTGCCACATGTCACCTGGTTCGATGTGGACCAGCGGGTCGCCGTCCAGCTGGACGCGTTGGGTGACCAACTGCCACGTGGCGGGGTCTTCCTTGACACGGCGGTAGAAGTCGATGATCCCTTGCAGCAGGACCAGCTTGGTCGCCGTGTAGCAGCCAATCGTGTAGCGGTCCTGGTGGGTGAAGGCGTCGAGCAGGGCCGTGTGCAGGGGCTGGCCTGGTGTCGGCGTGCCCTTGCGCCAATAGCGGGTATGCCATTGCGCTGAGCCGCCATCCGGCCAGACCCAGTGCAGGTGCTCGGTCCAGGCCACGATGTTCTGGCGCAGGCCGACATGGTCCTTGAGGGCCTGCACGTCGCAAGCGGCCCCACTGAACGTCGTGCGGCGCCCGTGTTGCATGAGGGCGAGCACGATTTCTTTTTTCGACACGGTCTGAACCGCTTCGGGCGGACGATGCAGCCTGGGCAGCATCACAGTGTCCTGGCCGACCTCATAGCCGGGACGCTGGAAAAGATCGAGCGTGTTGTGGTCGTCCGCGCTGGTGCGCAGGGCGTAGTTCAGCACGCCAGTCTGAGGGTTGCGCGTGGCGACGTACAGCGAGGGTGGGATCCCCAGTTCGGCCAGGTAGCGCCCCATGCCGACTTGGATCGCCGGTATCGATGGCGGGGCGCAGTCGAACGCGATGCCATCCGCTTCCGTTTTGGCTTCGGCTTGGGCGCAGGCTGCGCCGGCCAGCAACAAGCCCAGGGTCATGACCCAGACGGCCCACCAAGCGCGGCGGTAGGAAAGCAAGAGGTGGCGCAAGCGACTGGTCCAGTGGAAGAAGCGCGAACCAGTGTCCGCCTTGGGTCTTTCCAAAGTCTTTCAGACCTGATGGCGCGTATGCATGTGGGGCACAATAAAAAAGCCGGGAACCCCCGGCTTCTTGCTCGAAATCAACGTCAGCTCAGTTGCTGGCGCCGGAAGCAGCACCAGCAGCCTTGTGATGCTTCTTGTGCTTGTGAGCGCCCTTGTGGTGCTTCTTGTGCTTGGCGGGTGCCGATGCAGCAGCCGGTTCGCCCATCGGAGCAGGCTGGGCTTGTGCAAAGGACATGCTGGCGAACAAGGCGAGAACCGATGCGATGAGGAGCGACTTTTTCATGGTGAATGTCCTTCTGTGATGAGCGTGCTCTGGTTGGAGCGAACGAATCACCCAATCCTATTGGGTACCGAACCATAACGCAGTCGTCTGACTTGTGGTTGACAGCGTTGGCAACATCAGACACTTGAGCGTCAGCGTCTTTCCACGGCTTGCGTGCAGTTGTCCACGTTGACGTAGACCGTCTGTTCCTCCTTCAGGTGTTGCCCATCTTTCAGCGGCACCACGCGGAAGACCTCTTCGGGCGGACGGCGAAAGTGCAGCAGCGCCCATCGAACGCCATCCGTTTGCGCCGAGGGCATCAGCGAGCGGCAGTCCTCAGAGAAACGCACCAGCGGAGTGGACTCGTCCAGTGCGACCTCGTGGTCGACATGGGCCACGCGCCAGCCCTGGTCCATGGGGTGCTGGGCATCCGGCGTGGTGGTGCAAGCGCCCAGCAGAACCAGGGGCAGCGCCAGCAGGCAGCGAGTCGGCGTCATGGCGCGTCGTCCTTTTCAGCAACAAAGAGCAGAGTGGGCAGGAGCAGCAAGGTGAACACCGTGGCTGACACGATGCCACCCACGATGACCAGGGCGAAAGGCCGCTGGGTTTCAGAGCCAATGCCATGAGACAGCGCGGCAGGCAGCAGGCCCAGGCCAGCCATGAGGGCCGTCATCAGGATGGGGCGCAGGCGGGCCACGGCCCCTTCGACGATGGCCACGCCTTTGGCCAGGCCGTTGTTCATATTGGTCTGCACCTCCTCGACCAGAATCACGCCGTTTTGCACGCAGATGCCGGCCACGGCGATGAAGCCCACCGCCGCTGAGATGGACAGGTGCATGCCAGCGAGTGCCAGTGCGCCAAAGCCGCCGATCAGCGTGAAGGGCACCATGGCCAGAACCAGCCCCGCGCGGGAGACCGACTTGAAGGCCCAGAACAGCAGCACGAAGATGCCTGCCAGGGACAGCGGCACCACGATCATCAGGCGCTTGGCCGCACGCTGCTGGTTCTCGAACTGGCCACCCCAGGTCAGCGAATAGCCGGTGGGCAGTTTCACCGCATCGGCCACGCGCTTTTGGGCCTCGGCCACGAAGCTGCCTTGGTCACGGCCGCGCAGGTTGGCCTTGATGTGCACCATGCGCAAGCCGGCTTCGCGCGAGATCCGCGTCGGGCCCTGGCGTACCTCCACGGTGGCCAATTCCGACAAGGGGATGCTGGCGCCACCAGGCAGGGCGCTAGGTAGGGCAATGGGCAGGCGCCCCACGGCGTCGATGGAGTCGCGATAGGGGCGGTCGAAACGCAGGGTGATGTCCAGGTTGCGACGCTCCTCGAAGAAGGTGCTCACGCTGACCCCACCCAGCGCGGCCTGCACGAGGTTGTTGAAGTCGTTGATGCTCACGCCGTAGCGAGCCAGTCGGTCGCGGTCGGGTGTGACGGCCACTTCGCTCTGGCCATTGATGCGGATGGCTTCCACATCGGCGGCACCCCTGATCGACGACAGCACGCTTGCGACCTGATCGGCCTTCTGGCTCAGCACGTCCAGATCCGGCCCGAAGATCTTCACGGCCAGCTCGCCCTTGCCGCCTGACAGGGCTTCTTCCACGTTGTCCTCGATCACCTGACTGAAGTTGGGGTGGACGCCGGGCAGGGCGTTCATGCGTGCGGAGATGTTCTCGATCAGTGCTTCCTTGTCCTTGAAGCGCCAGGTCTCGTGGTCATGGAGATCGGCCAGGATCTCGATGTTGTTGGGACCTTTGGGGTCGGTGCCGTCATCCGGTCGGCCGATGTGGCTGACCACCTTGCTGACTTCGGGGGTGTCCAGCAAGATCGCACGAAGTTGCTTTTCCACGGCTTGCGTGGCCTCGATGCTGCTGGCCGGTGGCAGACTCAGTGTGATCCACAGATTGCCCTCATCGAGCTTGGGCAGAAACTCGCTGCCCAGCACCGACACCAGCGCCAGCGCACCGGCCAGCGCGATCAGCGAGCCCATGACGACCTTGGCGCTGGCCTGCTGGCAGCGCGACAGCATCGCGCGGTAGGTGGCCTTCGTGCTTTCCACCCAATGCAGGTGCTTTTCCAGCAGGTTGCGCTTGGTCAGCATGAAGGCCAGCATGGTGGGCACCCAGGTCATGGTCAGCAGCACGGCACCGACCAAGGCAAAGGACAGGGTGAAGGCCATGGGCGAGAAGATCTTGCCCTCGACGCGCTGGAAAGTGAAGATCGGCAGGAAGGCCAGGATGATGATGGCCTTGGAGAACACGATGGGGTGGCCCATGCTCGTGGCCGTCTGCCGCAGTGCCGTCAGGCGGTGCGAACCATCGGCTTTGAGTGCGCCTTCAGCGGCCTCGGCCGTGAGCCGCACCATCAGGGCCTCGACCAGCACCACGGCCGAGTCGATGATGATGCCGAAGTCCACCGCGCCCAGCGAGATCAGATTGGCCGACATGCCCTTGAGGTGCATCAGTGTGAAGGCCGTCAACAAGGACAAGGGAATCACGCTGGCGACGATGAGGGCCGCGGTCCAGTTGCGCAGGAAGATCACCAGGATGGCGACCACCAGGATGGCGCCCGTGATCATGTTCTCGGTCACGGTGCTGACCGTGTGCTCGATCAGGTCGCGCCGGTCGTAGATGCGCTCGATGCTGACGCCCTTGGGCAGGTGCGTGCCCAGGACCTGCATGGTGTTGAAGAGCTCGGCAATGACCTTGGCGGGATCCTGCCCCTTGGTCATGTCCACGATGCCTTCGACCACATCGTCGCGGTGGTTGAGGGCCACGATGCCCGAGCGCTCGTGTTCGCCATAGTCGACCTGGGCCACATCGCCCACCAGCACGGGCTGGCCGTTGTGCACCGACACCACGGTGTGGCGGATGTCGTCGAGCGACTTGTACAGGCCCAGCGAACGCACCACCAGGGCCTCGTCGCCACGCTTGAGGATGCCGCCTCCACCATTGGCGCTGTTGTTGCTCACCGCATCTTGCAGTTGCTGGTAGCTCAGGCCGAACTTCACCAGCGCCTGGGGCTGGGCACGGACCTGGATCTCCTTGAGCGCGCCGCCGATGGTGACGATGTCGGCCACACCGGGCACGCGACGCAGGGCGGGGCGCACGATGGTGTCCTGGATGGTGCGCAGATCGGACAAGGGCATGCCCTTGGTGCCGCGCAGTGTGTAGCGGTATATCTCGCCCACGGCGGTGGACAAAGGCGCAAGTTGCGGCGTGATGCCCGTTGGCAGTTGCACGTTCTGCAGCTTTTCAAGTACCTGCTGGCGGGCGAAGTAGTCGTCCGTGCCATCTGAGAACAACAGGGTCACGACCGACAGACCCGTCATCGAGATCGAGCGCAACTGCGTGATGTGGGGCACACCGCTCATCTCCACCTCGATGGGTTTGGAGATGGTGCGTTCCACCTCTTCCGGCGCGCCGGAGGGGTAGGACGTGATGATCTGAACCTGCACGTCCTGCACATCGGGGAAGGCCTCCACCGGCAGGTTGATCACGGCATAGCCGCCCACCAGCAGCAGGCCGATGACGGCAAGCACCACGAAGACGCGCTGCGTGAGCGCAAAGCGAACCAGCCTGTCGAGCATGTCAGTTGTCCGATGCCAGTTCAGCGTCAAGCAGAATGGCGCCCTTGGTCACGACCCGTGCGCCCGGTGTCAGCCCCTGGCTCACGTAGCTGAGGTCACGCCCGCGCATGGCGAAGGTGACCTGGGTCTTGACCAGCAGGCCGGGTGATCGTTCGACGAACACGAAGCTTTGCTGCCCGGTCGTGACCACGGCCGTGTTGGGGATGGCCACGGCGGCCTGCGAGGCATCGTCCAGCGGCGCCATGCGCACGAACATCTCGGGGCGGGCGCCAACAGGCGGATGGGCCAGGTGAGCCCGCACGGGAATGCGGCGCGTGTTGCTGTCCATGGCCACGCCCACGGTCGAGATCTTGCCGCTGAGGTCACCTTCAAGCGCATCGCTGCTCTCGATGCGGATGGCCTGACCTGCGCGCAGCTTCTTCACATCAGACTCCGACACGTCGGCCACGACGTCGAGATGAGCCGTGTCGGTGATGACGAAGGCGGGGTCGTTCGCATCGGGGCGCAGTTCCTGACCCGGGTTCAAGTGGCGTTCCGCGATGACGCCGCCGATGGGCGCGCGCAGCGCGAAGCGGCCGTCGCGCCCCACGCTGTTGAGGCCACGCAACCGGGCTGTAGCGCGTTCCAGTTCGGCTTGAGCACCGCGTGCATCGGCTTGGGCGGCTTCCAGATCACGTGTGGCAATCACGCCGGCTTCATGCAGGCGCTGGGCGCGCGTGAAGGCACTTTGCTTGCTGTCGTGATCGGCCTGAGCCTTGTGCAGGTCGGCGACGGCTGTGTCGTAGTCGGGCGCGAAGAGCCAGGCCAGCACATCACCTGCGTGCACAGTCTGCCCCGGTTGAGCCACGATGTCCTGAGTGCGGCCGGCCACCGGGCTGAAGACGCGCACAGTGTGGTCTTCGTCGAAGGTGATGCGCGCAGGCAATGGTTCCATCACGGGGGGCGTCAGTGACTTCACCGCCTCGATGTTCAGGTAGGCCAGTTGAGGCGATCCCGGTGGGTAGCGCAACTGATCGGGGGCAATGCGGGTGGTCTCCGCAGCCGCCGCGTTTTCGTCGGCCTGGGCCTGTTGAAGGTGAGCGATGTAGACAGCCAGCAGCGCAGCCGCGATGCCTGCGGAGAGATAGGGAAAGAGCTTGAGGTTCACGGTGTCACCGCATGGGGTTCTGGGGTCGTCATCGTCAGTGCGGTCCAGGCCTTGGCCGCATCGGCATGGGCCATGGCCGCGTCCAGTTCGGCGGCGTGCAGGGCACGCCTGGCATCGAGCACGTCTTGCAAGGACAAAGCCCCTTGCTGGCGGGCAAACTCTGCACCTTTGAGGGCTTCGCGTGCTTGCGGGAGGAGTTGCTTGTCCAGCCTGTCGACGCGCGCCAGTGCGGTGTCAAGGGCTTCCTGCTGGATGCGGTGGTCGGCCAGGGCGGCGGCCTTGACCTTTTCCAGCTGGCTCTGTGCTTCATCGACCGCAATCAACGCGCGTTTCACAGGGCCGTCCTGGCGGCCATCCACGCCCAGGGGAAAGGCCACGCCCACGCCCCACAAGCGGTCGCCGACACCCGGGTTGTGCTCGAACTGCACACTCAAGGTGACATCGGCGCTGCGCTGCGATTCGGCCAGGGACAAGGCAGACTGCGCCTGCTCGACACGCCTGGTGGCGGCTTGCACATCGGGGCGGGCCGCCAGCCAGGCCTCTTCTTGCGCAGGGTCAGGGGCAGGGCGATTGGCTGGCGATGGCTGACCGAGATCCGGCCAAGGGTCCACTGCCTGCAAGCCTGTTTGCACACCCGCATCTCGTTCCAGGGCCAGCACCTGACTGAGGGCCATGCTGGCCTGCGTCAACTGCAGCCGTGCCTGCGAACGCTCGTTGGCGGCCCGGTCGGCTTCCACCGCCAGTCGTGTGGCCTCCAGCCTGGACAGGTCACCTTGCGCCAGTCGCAACTGGGCCGCGCGGCTGCTATCCTGGGCCAGTTGCCAGTTGTGCTCGCTGATGGTCATTTGTTCTTGCGCCAGCTTGAGGTCCCAATAGGCTTGAGCGGCGGTCAGGCCTTGGGTGCGCACCACGTCGGCCTTGTCTTGCTCGGCTGCCGCCAAGCCCGCCTGGGCTGCGCGCTCGCGCCATTGCGCCTTGTTGCCGCGCTCCACGGGTTTGTCGATGCGGGCAATCGTGTCGATTTGGCGATGCCAGAGCGAACCGCTGCCAAGGTGGTTGGGGTCGATGGCCTGGCTCAGCAAGCTGAACTGGGCCGGTGGCGTGACGCTGGCCGAAGTCTTGTCCGCCTGGGCGGCATCGACCGCGCGTCGTGCGGATTGGATGTCACGATTGGCTTGCACGGTCCGCTCCAGCACGGCCGCCAAGGTCCAGCCATGGGTGGGTTCGGTTGTATCGGCATAGACCATGCTCGACGCCAGGGCACAGGCAAGGGCCGTCATCGACAAGCTCAGCGCAGACTTCATCAGTTTCTTCTTCGGTGGCACACTTTCTCGCCTGGCGAGTGTCCAGCCCCGTCCTTTCACGAACCTTTCTGATGGCTGCCTGATCGATATGCGCCTCTTGCTCGTAGAAGATGATGTCCCCTTGGCCGAAGGCCTGGCCGCGAGCCTGCGCCTGGGTGGCTATGGTGTGGACTGGTTCAAGATCGGCTCGCATGCCAGTGCGGCATTGGTTGTCGAGACCTATGACGCCGTGGTGCTCGACCTCAATCTGCCCGATGCCGATGGGTTGACATTGCTCAAGCAGTGGCGCCAACAAGGCGTGCGCACGCCTGTGCTGATCCTGTCCGCGCGAGACGAGATCGACGACCGTGTGCGCGGACTGGACCTGGGGGCAGACGACTACCTGGTCAAGCCCTTCGATGTGAACGAGCTGGAGGCCCGCCTGCGTGTGCTGATTCGCCGCATGCAGGGTGGTCGGGTGAACAACGTCCTGGAGGTCGGGCCTTTGAGGCTGCACATCGATGCGCGCCGCGCGGAGTTGGGAGAAGACGAACTGGCCCTGACCACCAAGGAATTTGCGCTGATGCAGATGCTGGCCATCAAGGCCGGTCAGGTCCAGCCCAAGGAGCAGTTGATCAGCCGCCTGAGCGACTTCGAACAGGACATGAGTGCCAACGCCCTGGACATCCTCATCCACAGGCTGCGCAAGAAGCTGGAGGGCAGCACGCTGGTGATCCGCACGCTGCGCGGTTTTGGCTATCTGCTGGAGCACAAACCGTGAGGCCTTTGAGCCTCAGGCGCGGCTTGCTGATGCGCCTGGGGGCGCTGATGCTGGTGTTCTCGGCACTGGCTTCGGTGGTGGTCTACCGCATGGCCTTGCGTTTTGCCGATGAGGCCTATGACGAGTGGCTGCTGGACTCGGCCCGATCCCTCTCGCAACTGGCGCAGTTCAGGGACGACCGGGTAGCGGTGGACCTGCCAGGGTCGACCTTGCAGGCTTTCATCTTCGATGCCCATGACCGTGTATTGTTTCGCATCGATGACGAGCGCGATGGCTTGATTGCGGGCCAGCCCGTGCTGCATGCGCCTGCTTTCAGCCGTGACGAGGTGATCTACCTGGACATGTGGGTGGAGGGGCAGGCCATGCGGGGCGTTCAGGTCATCCGTCGTGATATTCACCCAGGCAAGGCGGTCAGCATCCTGGTGGCCGAGACCTTGCACAAGCGCCACAGGCTGGCCTCGCGTTTGCTGGGAACCGTGATGGTGCTCAGCGGCATCCTGAGCCTGCTGACCGTGGTGCTGGCGCGGGACGCCGTGAGCCGGGGCCTGAAGCCTCTTGCACGGCTGACAGAGTCCATCCGGGCGCGTCCTCATGGCGACCTGACCCGGCTGCCCAATACCGATGTGGCGCAGGAGTTGCGCACCTTCACGGACGCCATCAACGGCATCCTGGAGCAACTGGACCAGGCCGGGCACATGCAGCGGCGCTTCATCACCGATGCGGCCCACCAGCTGCGCACACCGCTAGCGGCCTTGAAGGTCGAGCTGGAGCATGCGATACGCGAGCCCGATCCTTCGCGGCACATGCAGGCCTTGACACAGCTGCGTGGCGGGCTCAATCGGCTCTCTCGACTGACCAACCAGTTGCTGACCATGGCCCGCGCCGAGCCCGGCGCATTGGCCGCAAGTAGCTTCAAGCCGATCGACCTTCATGACCTGGTCCACCAGACGGCCATGCGCTGGTTGCCGCAATACATGGCCGCAGAGATGGACCTGGGCTTCGAAGGCGAAGTACACCCCACGGTGAGGGGTGATGCGCTGCTGCTGGAGGAGGTCGTCAACAACCTGCTGGACAATGCCTTGCGCTACGCGGGGCGACACGCGCTGGTCACGGTGCGGGTGTTGCTGCAAGGTGCGCAGGCCGCCATCGTGGTCGAAGACAATGGCCCAGGTGTGGCGGCCGGTGAGTTGGGCAAATTGCCAGAGCGCTTCCATCGGCCTGGCGGCAGCCCCACGGGCGGATCGGGCCTGGGCCTGGCCATCGTGCAGGAGATTGCGACCTTGCACGCAGGCCGGTTGGCAGTCCAGCTGGTTGAGCCCCATGGCCTGCTGGTGCAGATCAGCCTGCCTGTTGTACATGTTGGTGCGCACGACGCTGTGGCGCCAGACACCAAAGAGGAGTCATCCACATGAAGCTTGTCACCCGTCACCTTGCCCATGCTGGCTTGTGTGCTGCATTGGCCATGGTGTCGTACGGGGCCAGTGCCCAGGATCAAGGCGGGGACGGTGCCCATTCGCATCCGTTCAAGTTGACGGTGGGCTACTACCAGTACCAGGACGACGAAGGCAAGGACATCAACCTGAGGTGGCAGCATGGCGACAGCCATGTCTGGCTCGGCCACTATGAAGAGCATGCCTTTGGGGGGCAGGACCGCGTTGGCGCAGATACCAGTTATGAGGTGACGGATGGGCTGTCTCTGCAACCCTCCGTGCAGGCGGCCACAGGTGGTTTCGTGGGCGGCAGCCTCAACGCGCAAGTTGGCCATGCCTGGTATGGCCTGCTGGGCTTTGGGCGCACCAACCTCAAGCCCTATTTCAACCTCAACTTTGACCCGAATGACGCGATCACTCTGGGTGGCGGCCATCAGTTCGACAACGGTCAGAACTGGTCCTTGTTCGTGATCCACGATGATCGGCTGCACACGGGGCAGACCGACTGGCACCTCACGGCGCGCATCCCCGTTGATGCGGATCGCCTGTCGCTGGACCTGATGCGCAAATCGGGTGACAGCGATGTGGGCTATATCAAGGCCTGGGCCTTGAGCGTCACCTGGGACTTCCCCAACTGGTTCGTGCGCCTGGCCCGAGACCCCAAACAGAATTTTTCTGCCAATGACACATGGCGTGTTTCTGGTGGCGTGCGCTTTTGAGTCAGAGCTGAAAGCCCACGATGCGCACCAGCCCTTCCAGCAACTCACGCGCGGCTGATGGCCGTTGCCAATAGGCATGGCGGCTTTCTGCGATGAGGCCCTGTGCCCAATCGGCCAGCCAGTCGATCTGCTTGGTGCCGTGGAAGGCCGTGGTCAACTCGTAGTTGAGAAACAGGCTGCGGCTGTCGAGGTTGGTGGAGCCGCACAGCGCGAGTTCCTGGTCAATGATCACGGCCTTCGCATGCAGCATGCGAGGGTAGAGCATCACCTGTGCGCCTGAGGACATCAGGCTGCGCAGCGATGGCGAACGGGCGACGTCCGCCAGCCTGTGGTTGGACTTCGCCGGGATCACGAGCGTGACCCGCACCCCGCGTCGACAAGCCATGCACCATGCCGACAGCAAGGCGTCATCAGGCACGAAATACGGCGAGATCAGGACGATGCGTTGCTCGGCCCGAAAGGCGGCCGCCAGCAGCATGGCGTAGGCGGTGTCTTCGGCGTGATCAGGCCCGCTGGGGATCCACTGGGCCACATCGCCATGTGGGGGCGACTCCGGTGGCAGCACGGCAATCTCGGCGTCGACCTCATCCAGATCACCGCTGGCGACCTGCCAGTCCTGCTCGTACAGGATGCGCGCCTGCGCGGCCAGCGGGCCGGTGACCACGAAGCTGATGTCGGCCCAGGCCGAGTTCTGCGCTTCTCCCACGAAGTACTCGGCCGCGAGGTTGCGACCGCCGCTCCAGACGCGCCGACCATCGACCACGACCAGCTTGCGGTGATTGCGCAGGTTGACGCGTCCGCGGCGGATATTGGGCAGCAGGGGCATGAAGGGCCGCACCTCGATGCCACTGGCACGCAAGGACTTGAACATGGGGGGCGAGGTGGACCACGACCCCAGCGCATCCAGCATCACGCGCACCTTGACGCCACGTTGTGCCGCATCACCCAGGGCCTTGCAGATGGCGGCGGCCGTCTCGTCGTTGCCCAGCAGGAAGCTGCACACATCGATGTGTTGCCGTGCCTGGGCGATGAGGTCCAGCAAGGACTCCAACGCGGCGCGGCCATTGGGCTGAAAGACGATGTCGTCGTTGCGCGTCGGGGCTGGCAGCGACAAAGCCTGGCTCAAGCCCTGGGCCCAGTTTGAGAGCATATCGTCGCCCACGGGCCGGCTCCGTATGGGCGAGGGCAATGGGCGCGGCACCTTGCGCACGCCAAACAGCAGGTAAAAGGGGATGCCCAGGTAGGGCAGCAGGCCGATGGTCAGCACCCAGGCCAGCGCGGCCGACGGGTGCCGGTGCTGGCGCGTGAGCCGGGTGGAGGTGAGGTAGATCAGCAGGCCGGCCAGCACCAAGGCCCCGTGTTCGACTGCGGACAGTGGCCAGTGGAGCTGATGGACGAAGTTCAGCATGTCTCACGCCTGCCTGAACCGGGTCATGCCTGCGGCTCGGGCCAGCATGGTGCGGCACGATATCTGCGCTGCCATGCTGGGCAGCTCGTGCCTGGGTTGGACCTTGTCGATCAGCGTGAGTTTGTGGGCCATGAGGCCACAGTGTAGGCAATGCGGGCGCTATTTCGGCTACTTCGATTTGGCGCTTTTCAGATCGGGGCGAGCGGCCTTGAGCAGGGCCGGTGTGACGGTGCCTTGCAGTGTGCAGCCGAAGCGCGTGAGGGCTGGGTCCTTGTCGTAAGCCTCGATCACCAGAATGCGCTCGACCGTACCGGGCTGAGGCTCGGCGCCGCCCGGTGTTTCCACCTTCTGCCAACTGCTGTCGGCCTGATTGGCATCCCGCCACTCGGTGCGGGTGTAGCTTGAGCCGTCCTGTAACAGACGGCTGCCATCCCATACCTTGCCCTGGGTGGCCTGCAAGACTTCGTCCACTGATGCCCGAAGCAAGAAGCCCCAGGAGATAAAGGCTTCGTCGCCGCTGAGGCCCATGTTTTCGTCGAAATAGGCCACGGCGTCCAGACCACTGATCTTCAAGGGCGCGGCAAAGCGCCGGGTGCTGCCTGCAGGGTCGGTCCGGTCGGCCACTTTGAAATAGGCCACACCGGCGGCCTTGACGAAATGGGGGGACGCCGACAGTACAGCTTCCTGGCGTTGCAGGTTCTCGAAGAAGCTGCCATCGCAACGCGACAGCGAGGCCAGGATGTCGTCACCGACGGGGGCAGCAGCCCGACTGGCGCTCGACAGGCAAAGCATCGACACAGCAAGGGCAAAGGTGGATATCGAGATGGGGCGCTTCATCGATTGGCTCAGCTTTCTAATGGGCCATCCCTGGTCTGTTTTTTGTGGCTTTGGTGTTTTTGGGAACGGTGGCTCGGGCAGCAAGGTTTGTGCCCAGGCAGGGGGCGTCAGCTTGTTTTGAGCGTGTCGGCGGTATCCAGTTCGGTGAACAGATCCTTGGCAACGAGCAGGGCGTTCACGGTCGCAGTAAAGCCTGCGTAAACGGCCATCTGCATGATGATCTCCGTCACCTCTTCGCCCACATGGCCATGGATGCGTGAAAGCGCAGCCTGACCTTGGATGAAACGATCTGTCGGTGTGTCACTCATGACCTGTGTACAGCAATGTGGGATCGATTGGACACGGCGAATGTGTCAAGCCGAATGCGTCTGAATTGGCGCGCCATGTTAATCGCGGACAGACCGGATAGCGGATACCTAGAACCAAGGCTTTTGGCTTTGCTTGGCGTTCTAGCGACAGGTGCGGCAGGGACGGGGCGAGAACACGTCAAGCGTCTGGGTCTGTCTGACGCCGCTGCAACTCGCGGTACAGCCCGGACTGATCAAGCTCGGCAAAGCCATGCTGGGCGGCCTGTTCGTAAAGCGCGGCCAGGTGCTGCGTGATCGGGGCATCAAAGCCCAAACCCGCGCTGGTGTGCAGCGCATTGCGCAGGTCCTTGAGCTGGATGGCCAGCGAGCCGCGCTTGGTGAAGTCGCCATCCACCATGCGTTGGCCATGCACCTCGAGGATGCGGCTTTCCGCGAAGCCACCGCGCAAGGCCTGCCGCACCTTGGTAGGGTTGGCGCCGCCGCGCTCGGCCAGCAGCAAGGCCTCGGCCACGGCACCAATGGTGATGCCCACGATCATCTGGTTGGCCAGCTTGGTCAGCTGGCCCGAGCCGGTTGGGCCCACATGAACAGGGCGCCCCAGCACCTCCAGGATGGCGCGGGCGCGCTCGAAGTCAGCCTCGATGCCGCCGGCCATGATGGCCAGCGAGCCGGCTTCTGCACCCACCGTGCCACCCGAAACAGGCGCGTCCAGTGCCTGCACGCCCAGATCGGCGAGCCGGGCGGCGTGGCGCTGGGCCTGCTCGGGCAGGATGGAACTCATGTCGATGAGCAGCGTGCCAGGCCGCAAGCCGAGGGCCGCGCCGGGCAGGTCGGGGTTGAAGAGCACGCCCTCGACCACGCCGCCATGCTCCAGCATGGTGATGACGATGTCGGCCTGGGCCACGGCTTGCGCGGGCGTGTCGGCCACCTGGGCGCCATCGGCGGCGAGGGCTTCGGCCTTGGCGCGTGTGCGGTTCCAGACCGTCAAGGGGAGGCCGGCAGCCAGCAGGCGGCGGGACATGGGGGTGCCCATCAGGCCGCAGCCCAGCAGGCTGATCTGCATCGATTGGTGGCTCATATAGGTGGAAACGCGGTGCTCGATTTGGTAAGCAAAGGCAGACAGTGCATTGTGTTGGCGCTGTGGTTTGTCTGCCAAACTTCTGGAATTAGGGCCAGACCGTGTGTCAAAAGCCGCAGATGTCGCCGAAACTCGTTGCACATCCCTTGTTTGAAGGACAGTCAGACGGTGTATTTTCAGCGAACATTCCAGAACTCATTCATGGTGCCGGCGCAGGCTGGGTGCCGGTCGTCTCAATAGAACAATTCAACCGATATGGGCGATACCACTGAAGCCGAAACGCTGCAGAGCGGGGCACTGAACCAGAAGGTCTTGCGTGCGCTGGACCAGTTGGGTTTGGCCGTGTTGGTCAAGGATGTGGCAAGCGGTCGGTACGATGTGGCCAACGAGGCGGCTGCGCGCATGCTGGGCCTGGGCGATCGCCAGATCGTTGGCGCCGTGGATGCCGAGCTGTTCGATGCCGCCCAGGCAGTGGCCTTGCGCGCAGCCGATCAGCAGGCCCAGGCCGTGCCGGACGGCGTGCGTGCCGAGCACAAGCTGGAGCTCAGCAACGGCCGCCAGGAGTTCGTGGCATGGCGCCAGACCTTTGTGGACGAAGGCAGTGGTGCCAGCAAGCTCTTGTCGGTCTGGCAGGACGTGAGCGAAGCGCGTCGGCGTGAAGCACAGCTGCAAACCGCGCTGGCTCAGTTGGAACAGCAGCAAAAGGCCAACGATGCCTTGCGCCGCGACGTGGAAGACAACCAGGTGCGCGATGCCGTCTCTGGCCTCTACCACCGCGCCCATTTCGAAGAGCAGCTGCGCCGCGAAGCCGATTTGTCCAGCCGCGAGCAGCGCGAATTCGCGCTGGTGTCTGTCAGCATCGACAACATCGACGAGATCCGCCGCGTGCATGGCGTCGAGGGTTGCGAGCGCGTGGTCGAGGCACTGGGGCGCTTGCTGCGGGCCAATACCCGCGCCATGGACTCCCCTTGCCGACTGGGTGGCGACCGATTCGTGGTGCTGCTGTCCGGTGTCGGCCTGGCCACCGCACATTCAAGGATGGAGCAGTTGCGCCGCCAGTACGCGCAGCACATCGTGCCCTACAACGGCCAGCAGATCCCCTTCACGGTGGCGATGGGCGTGGCCAGCTTCCCGCACACGGCCGGCGGCATCGACGAGCTCATGCGCAGCGCCGACCGCGCCATGGCCTCGGCCCGCGAGAAGGGCGGCAACCGCATCGTGCTGGCGAGCATCCAGTTCGTGCCTGTGAACTGAGTCAAGCAGTAGTCAACAAAGAAAACGGCCAGACACCTGAGAAGGGTCTGGCCGTTTTGCTTGGAAATAAGGGTCCGCCACGGACTGGTTGCCGCATTCCTGAACCCAGGGGATTCAGGTGGGCGAGGTCAGGAGCACTTCGGGTTCATCTGACGCGAGACGATCACACCAGTACAACAATGTTCCAAGCCCTGGCTCGTAGAGCATCGGTTCAAGGAAATAAAAACAACCACGAACGCGACGGACAAGCCCATTCTACGTGCTCTTGCCCGCGCTGACTGTGCAAATACGCCGTGTTGAAGGGGTTGTTACCCTGATCGCCGATGTGCCGGATCAGGAGCCGGATCAGATGAGGTGGCCGTCGCTGTCGAGCGCCTGATCCAGCCGCTCGATCAGCTTGTCGATGTATTCGGGCGAGGGCAGGGCCGATGAGGCTTCGTTGCCATGTTTGGCGGCCACGGCGGGCGCCGCATGGCGTTCGGTCAGCATATAGGCCAGGTTGAGCGCAGACAGCACGGCAATGCGCTCGCGGGCCTTGAGCTTGCCGCTGTCACGGATGGCGCACATCTCGCGGTCGACCTGGTGCACGGCTTCCCTGAGGCGCTCCTCACCGCCATCGGGGCAGCCCAGCAGGTAGCTCTGACCCATGATGGAAACTTCAATCTGCTTCATGCGTGTCGGGCCTCGCGTCTTCAGGCGTCAGGATGGGTGGTGCCGTCCGGCGTGTGTCCCGATTCGCCGGCATGCGAGGGCAGCTTGTCGATCAGGGCGTCGATGCGGGAGCGGGCGGCGGACAGGCGCGCCCTCAGCGAGTCACGCTCTTGCGTGGTCACCGCCAACTGCTGTTGCAGCAGGGCATTGGTGCGCCGCAGTTCTTCATGGCGCAGCAGCAGGCGCTCGATGCGGTCCGTGAGTTCGTCGATTCTGGACATGGGCGGAGGGCACAACAGCGGAGCAGACATTGTAGGCGCCTTACAATGCGCGCCGTTGGTGCTCGCACTGGGGTTCGTCCGGTGCAGTTAAACGGGAAGCAGGAGGGCCTGCCGCGTCGCGACGCTCGTCGACGGCGCCAGCCTGAACTGCGCTGCCCCCGCAACGGTCGGCGGTTGAGTCTTTGCTTCACCCTTGAAGCGATGCTCCGCCCGTGCTCGCAGCCACTGGTCATGCCAATGACTGGGAAGGCTTCACGGGTCTGACACCGCCTAGCCCGGATACCGGCCGACAGGGGGTGAGGTTCGCCTTGCCATATCGCCCATGGTCTGCGGGGACGCTGGCCGGGGCTCTTGTTCTGTCTGTTCAATCATGTTGTTCTTGAACTCGGTGCGTGTGGCACCTGGGGTGCGCTCGGTGTTGGCCGTGGCGTGTGGTTTGACCCTGTCTGGCGCCGGGATGGCGCAGGTCAAAGAGGCGCGGGAGTCGGTCGAGCCGGTGGTGGTGACAGCCACTCGCCAAGACACGAGAGTCTCTGAAGTGCTCTCTGACGTGACTGTGATCGATTCTCAAGAGATTCGACAAGCGGGACCAACGACCACGCTGGCGGCTTTGTTGGGCCGGCAACCGGGGATCGAGTTCACGCAAAACGGCGGCCCGGGCGGGTCCTCCAGTGTGTTCATCCGTGGCAGCAATTCCAATCACGTGCTGTTGCTGGTGGACGGCGTTCGGGTCGGCTCGGTGACGACGGGCAGTCCCACCTGGGAGTACATGCCGCTGGAGCAGATCGACCACATCGAGATCGTGCGCGGCCCGGCTTCCTCGCTATACGGCTCGGACGCCATGGGCGGCGTCATCCAGATCTTCACCAAACGCGGTGAAGGCCCTTTTCAGCCTTTTGTTGAGGCTGGTTATGGCACCTACAACACATCGGCTCTGTCCACGGGCTTCTCGGGCAGCCAGGACGGTCTGCGCTACGGCTTCCAGGTGTCCAACAAGCACAGCGATTCCTTTTCGGCCATCACCAATCCGACGAATCCAGCCTATAACCCGGACAAGGATGGCTATCGGACCACTGCCAGTTCTGGCAATCTGTCCTATTCGCCTGCCAAGGGGCATGAATTCGGTGTCAACTTCATGTACGCCGATGGGTGGAGTCGCTTCGATTCAGGAGGCCCCTTTTCTACGCCCGCCAGCGATGACTACAAACAGAAAGAGACGATCTCCAGCGTCAATCTGTACAGCCGCAACCAGCTGACCGACATCTGGACCAGCACGGTGCGGATTGGGCAGAGCTCTGATGACAGCCGCAACCTGGACAATGGTGTGCGTTCATCCTTTTTCCGCTCGACGCAGACACAGTATCAGTGGCAAAGCGATTTCAAGCTGCCAGTAGGTACAGCCTTGTTAGGGGTGGAGCGTCTGGAGCAGCGTGTGGACTCCGATACCGGCTTTGCGGTGAACAAGCGTGGCATCAATTCGATCCTGGCTGGCTGGTCTGGCCATGTGGAGGAGCACACCCTGCAGGTCAACGTTCGTCAAGACAACAACTCGCAGTTTGGCGACAAGGCCACCGGCATGCTGGCGTATGGGTATCAGTTGGCCAGCAACTGGCGAGCCGGTCTGTCATGGGGCTCGGCGTTCAAGGCACCCACGTTCAACGACTTGTACTATCCCGCAGATGCCTATGGAGATGTCAGCAACCCGAATCTGAAGCCGGAAACTGCGGTCAACAGAGAAGCCTCGCTTCACTACGAAGCAACGGGTCTGGATGCGTCGATCACCTACTATCAGAACGATGTCAAGAACCTGATTCAGTGGGCGCCGATCGATCCCACTTTCGTGACGACTTACGGCTATACCCCATCCAACGTTGCCAGCGCCACACTCACGGGCTGGACTCTGGCGTCCAGCGGCAAGATGGCGGAGTACAAGGTGTCCGGCAGTCTGGATCTGCAAGATCCGAAGGACGATGTCCTGGACAAGACACTCATCTATCGAGCCAGAAAGGTGGCCAAGTTCGCCGTGAGTCGCGATATCGGTAACATGAACGTCGGCGGTGAAGTCCAGGCCTATGGCAGACGATTCGTGGATACGGCGAATACGCAGGCTTTGGCTGGCTACTCGGTGTTCAATCTCACGGCGAGCTATCGCGTGACGGACGGCTTGTCGGTCTTTGCTCGGGCCAACAACGTCTTCGACAAAAAGTATGTTCTGGTGAAAGACTTTGCAACGCCCGGTGCCAGCTTGTTTGTTGGCGTGCGCTATGTCATGAAGTAAGGCCTGTCATCCTCATGCCCTCACATCACCTCATCACCGGCGGCCAGCGCAGCGGCAAGTCTCGCCACGCCGAGCGGCTGGGCTTGAGGTGGCTGGCGCAGTCCGATGCGCACAGCGTGACCGTGCTGGCCACCGCTGTGGCATCGGACGAGGAGATGCGTGAGCGCATCGCGCGGCATCGGGCTGATCGGCCTGATGGCTTCGAAACGGTGGAAGCGCCTGTGCATTTGGGGGCGGCCTTGCGCGCAGCTTCTGCGCCAGGGCGCCTGCTGATCGTGGACTGCCTGACCTTGTGGCTGGTCAATGCGCTGATGCCCATGCATGTGCAAGAGCATGCTTCGAGCCCCGTGTCGGCCGCCGCTGTGCGGGCGGTCTGGTCTGATCTGCGGATGGACTTCTTGTCTGCCTTGGATGAAGAGCTGGCCAGTCCGGTGCTGCTGGTGTCCAACGAGATTGGCTGTGGTGTGATCCCGATGGGCGCGGAAGTCCGGCAGTTCGTAGATGAGCTGGGGCGCCTCAATCAGGACGTGGCGCAATGCTGTGCGCAGCTCACGCTGATGGTGGCCGGGCAGCCGTTCACGAAGGCTGTGGAGAAGTGGGCGTGAAGGGCATGAGACGATGGGCGTGGCGTGTCGGGCTGTTGAGCCTGGTGCTACTGAGCGTGCTCAGTACAGCCTTGGCGCAGACGCAAGTGCCGTCGCAAGTTGGAGCCCCGTCGACCGCGATCCGTGTGCAAGATGACCGTGGCACCTTGGTGACGCTGGCACACGCCCCCATGCGGATCGTGACGCTGTTGCCTTCGCTGACCGAGGCCGTGTGCGCGCTGGGTGCCTGTCGCCGGGTGGTGGCCACGGACCGCTGGTCCAACTGGCCTGCACCGGTGCGTACCTTGCCCAAGTTGGGTGGGCTCGATGACGTCAATGTCGAGTTGGTCGTGGCGCAGCGGCCTGACCTGGTGCTGGTGGCGCCGTCGTCCCGTGTGGCGGCGCGTCTGCGTGGGCTGGGCTTGACCGTGGCTGAACTGGACGCGCAGGACCTGCCGCAGGCGCAGCGCTTGTTCGACAAGGTCGCAGCCCTGATCGGCACGCCGCAGGCCGCAGCGCCTGTGTGGGCGTCATTGCAAACTGAAATCGACGCGGCACGTGCGCAGGTGCCGAATGCGGCGCGGGGTGTGCGTGTCTATTTCGAGGTGGGGGCCACGCCTTATGCCGCAGGTGAGGCGTCCTTCATTGGGCAGCTGCTGACCCGGCTGGGCGTGGCGAACATCGTGCCTGCATCCATGGGGCCGTTTCCTCAGCTCAATCCAGAGTTCGTGGTGCGTGCCAATCCGGACCTCATCATGATTGGTTTTGATGAGGCCAATGCATTGCCAGCTCGGCCGGGCTGGTCGGTGATGCGTGCCGTGAAAGAAGCCCGCGCTGGGCGCGTCTGTGCGCTCACCTTGTCCGACTACGATTTGCTCGCGCGCCCCGGGCCTCGTCTCGGGCAGGCTGCTGGCGTGCTGGCGCGTTGCCTGACGCGCTATGCCGAGGCCGTGCAGACCAACTCATCGGCAGAAAAGCAATCTGGAGAAAAGCGATGAGGCGCGGCGATGGCGGTCAAGCCATGATCGGCGCCCTGGTGCTGGTGTTGATGGCCACGGCCCTGGTCTGGCTGGGGCTGGGCGTGGGCAGCATCGGCTGGCAGTCGCCATGGCAGGCCTGGTCGGACGACGGACTGCGCCAGATCGTGTGGGAGATCCGTGCGCCCCGCACCGTGGGGGCTTTGCTGGTGGGCGCTTTGCTGGGCTTGGGTGGCGCGGTGGCACAGGGCTTGTTCCGCAACCCTTTGGCTGAGCCGTATCTGCTGGGCAGCGCGTCGGGTGCCTGCCTGGGGCTGGTGCTCATGCTGACGATGGGCGCGTCGTGGGTGAACGCCTCGACCTGGCTGGCTCGGCTGGGCCTGACCGGGGCGGCCTTTGTCGGGGCGGTGGCCGGGGTGTCCTTGACGTTGATGCTCTCGCGAGGTGCCACGCAGACCATGCGCTTGCTGCTCGGCGGCGTGGTGGTCGGTGTGGTGCTGGGGGCGGTGACCGAGTTGGTCCTGTTGTGGTCGGCCGAAGCCTGGCGCACGATGCGGGCTTTCATGCTGGGCAATACCTCGATGCTGGGCTGGCCTGCATGTGGTTTGATGGGCTTGATGCTCGCGGTGACCTGGCCGGTGGGCATGTTGCTGTCGCGCGTGCTGGACGCGCTGAGCCTGGGCGAGGACACTGCCCGAACGCTGGGAATTCCCTTGGGGACGGCGCGTGGCGTGCTCGTGGCCGTGCTGGCGCTGAGCACGGCGGCGGCCGTTGCGCAGGCGGGGCTGGTGGCTTTTGTTGGCCTGGTGGCGCCGCATCTGGCGCGGCCTTGGGCTGGGGCGCGTCATGCCTCGATGCTGTGGGCTTCGAGCTTGCTCGGCGGTGTGCTGTTGCTGGCCTCGGATGTGCTGGCGCGCAGTCTCATCGCGCCTCAGGAGCTGCCCGTGGGGGTGCTCACGGCCGTGATGGGCGGTGTCTACCTCCTTGTCCTGCTGCATCGGAGGGCGGTATGAGTCACCACCATCCTGTGGCCATCGAGGTGTCTGGGCTGGTGGCCGGGCATGGGGCGCAGCCCGTGCTGCACGATGTCAGCCTGTCGGCGCGCGCTGGCGAGTGGCTGGCCATCGTGGGGCCCAACGGGGCGGGCAAGTCCACGCTCCTGCGTTGCATGGCGGGTTTGCTGGCGCCCGAGTCAGGTGCCGTGCGGCTGCGAGGCCAAGCCTTGTCGGCATGGCCGGCCCGTGCACGTGCCCGGACCCTGGCCTGGCTGGGGCAGGAGGTACACGGCGAGCCGGCCATGAGCGTGCATGACACCGTGGCCCTGGGGCGCCTGCCGCATCAAGGCTGGCTGGGGCTGGCGGGCGTGCGCACAGCTGATGAACTGGCCGTCAAGCAGGCTTTGCAGGACGCCGACATGGCTTGGGCTGCCGAGCGGCAGATGTCGGCTTTGTCGGGCGGTGAGCGCCAGCGCGTGCATCTGGCACGTGCTCTGGCCGCGCAGGCTGCGGTCTTGCTGTTGGATGAGCCCGTGGCCCACCTCGATGCGCCGCACCAGCGTTTGCTGTCTCAGGTGCTGCGCCGAGAGGCGTCTCAAGGTCGGTGCGTGGTCAGTGTGCTGCATGAGCTGCCGCTGGCGCTGGCCGCCGATCAATTGGCCATCATGCAAGAGGGCCGCATGGTGGCCCATGGTCGTCGCGATGACCCGCAGGTACACCGTGCGATCGAATCAGTGTTTGATCAGGCCGTGAGCATCTCGCGAATCGGCGAGCGCTGGGCCGTGATGCCCGCCTTTTAGAACTTGTCCGTCAATAGGCGAGAGGAGGGTGGCGAGGCATTTCGGGATGCAGAGCAAGGCGCAACACCGTAGCGATACCGGAAGGTATCGCGAGGATTTGCAACGCCGCTGTGCGCCCGAATGGGCCGTCAAACCGACCTCGCCTATTGACGGACAAGTTCTAATACCCCTTCACATTCACAAGGCACACGAAGATGGACGTTCAGAATCCTCCCACAGAAGCCCCTCAGCAACGTGAGCGCGCCGAGCGCCGAGGCCTGCTCATCGTCAACACAGGTGATGGCAAGGGCAAGAGCACGGCGGCGTTCGGCCTGGCCTTGCGGGCCCATGGCCGTGGCAAGCCGGTCAAGATCTTCCAGTTCATGAAGGTGCCCAGCGCACGCTTTGGTGAGCACCGCGCTTTCGAGCAGCTGGGTGTGCCCATCGAGGGCCTGGGCGATGGCTTCAGCTGGAAGAGCAAGGACCTGGAACACTCGGCCGAACTGGCCCGTCAGGGCTGGGCGTGCGCGGCCGAGGCCATCCGCAGCGGCGAGTTCTTCCTGGTCGTGCTCGATGAGATGACCTATCCCCTCATCTACGGCTGGGTGCCGCTCGATGAGGTGGTGCAGACGCTGGTGTCACGCCCCAAGGAGGTCCATGTCGTCATCACGGGCCGAGACTGTCCGGCCGAGATCATCGCCGTGGCCGATACCGTCAGCGAGGTTCGCAAGATCAAGCATGCCTACGAGGCCGGTATCCCCGCGCAGCGTGGCATCGAGGACTGAGGCGGTAGATCAGGCATGCGGGCACGCGCGGTCATGGTCCTGGGCACCAGCAGTGGTGCCGGCAAGAGCTGGCTGACCACGGCGCTGTGCCGCTGGTATGCGCGTCAAGGCTTGAAGGTGGCACCCTTCAAGGCCCAGAACATGAGCAACAACGCGCGGGTCGTGCCGGGGCTTGAGCCAAGCTCGATTGGCGAGATCGGCTCGGCGCAGTACTTTCAGGCGCTGGCCGCGCGCGCGGTGCCCGATGTGCGCATGAACCCAGTGCTGCTCAAGCCCGAGCACGACACGGCCAGCCAGGTGGTGGTGATGGGGCAGGTGAGGCGGGACTACTCGACCATGCCCTGGCGCGCGCGCAGCGAGCTGCTGTGGCCTCATGCACAAGAGGCGCTGCATGCCCTGATGCAGGGCCACGATGTGGTGGTGATGGAGGGTGCGGGCTCGCCTGCCGAGATCAACCTGCATGAGCAGGATTTCGTCAACATGCGCTCGGCCCTGGCCGCACAAGCTGCCTGCCTGCTGGTGACCGACATCGACCGGGGCGGTGCCTTCGCGCACCTCTATGGCACGCACCAGCTCTTGCCTGAGCGTGAGCGTGCGTTGATTCGTGGCTTCGTACTCAATCGCTTTCGTGGTGATGCCACTTTGCTGGCGCCCGGGCCGCAGCAGCTGCAGGCCTTGACCGGCGTGCCCACGCTGGCGGTCATCCCCATGCAGCGCCACCATGGCTTGCCGGAAGAAGACGGTCTTTACGAGGCCCCGTCAACGGCGAGCCACAGCCCGTCGTCTTCGGGCATCTGCCGCATCGCCATCGTGGCCTATCCGCGCATCAGCAATCTCGACGAATTCCAGCCCTTGCGCAACCTGCCCCATGTCCGCCTGACCTGGGCTCGCCAGCCGCGTGATCTGGATGGGGCGCACTGGGTGGTGCTGCCGGGCTCCAAGCACACGCGAGCCGATCTGGCCTGGCTGCACGAACAAGGACTGGCCTCGGCTATTCAGTCCCATGCAGCGCAAGGCCGCCCCGTGCTGGGCATCTGCGGTGGCCTGCAGATGCTGGGCTTGAGTGTGGAAGACCCTGACGGCGTGGAGGGGTTGGGCCAAACGGACCATGCCTCAAAACACTCGCCTGGCTCATCAACTGGCCTGGCACTGCTGCCGCTGCGCACGCACTTCGATACCGCCAAGTCATTGCGCATCACGCAGGCCCGGTTCAAAGCCTCGGCCAGCGCCGAACCCAGCACATTGCCCAGCCCGTGGTCCGCGATGCACGGCCTGCATGTCGATGGCTATGAAATCCATCATGGCCAGACCACCTGGGCCGACCACCACAAGGCGCCCGACGCCGTGGTCACCGACGAACATGGCCAGGCCCTGGGCTGGCAGCGCGGCGCGGTGCTCGGTGTATACCTGCATGGCCTGTTCGAGTCGGATGCCGCGATGCATGCCCTCTTTGGTCAACAGACACGCACATTGGACAGCGTGTTCGATGGATTGGCCGATACTGTGGCGCATCATTTTGAACCCGGTGCCCTGATGGCACTCCTGAATCCCTGACGCTTCCTTCCTCCTCCTGACTGAGACACATCGCCCATGCCTTTCGTGATGCCCTCCATTGCCGACCTCTCCCGGGTCGAACTCGCGCAGCGCCTGCAACACCTCATCGACCACAAGACCAAGCCGCTCGGTGCCCTGGGCATGATCGAGCCGCTGGCGGTTCAACTGGGGCGCATCCTGGGCAGCGAGCAGCCGCGTCTGGATCGGCCGCAGATGATCGTGTTCGCCGGCGACCATGGGCTGGCAGCCCGTGGCGTGTCGGCCTACCCGAGCGACGTCACCTGGCAAATGGTCGAGAACTTCCTGGCCGGTGGCGCTGCGGTGAGCGTGCTGGCCAGACAGCACGGCCTGTCGCTCAGCGTGGTGGACGCGGGTGTGGCGCATGACTTCCAGCCGCGAGCTGGCCTGCAGATTCGCAAGATCGCCAAAGGCACCGCCGACTGCACGCAGCAGCCCGCGATGACGACCGAACAGTGCGAGCAAGCCTTGCGGCATGGCCAGGACGTCGTGCGTGACCTGCCGGGCAACGCAATCCTGATGGGAGAGATGGGCATCGGCAACACCTCCAGTGCCTCGCTGATCCTGTCGCGCCTGACCGGCGAGCCCATTGGCTCCTGCACCGGCCGTGGAACGGGCCTGGACGACAGCGGCCTGCTTCGCAAGGTCAATGTGCTGCGCGAGGCCCTGGCCCGCCATGCGCACGTTACACAACCTCTGGCGGTGCTGGCCGCCTTCGGTGGTTTCGAGATCGCCATGATGGTGGGCGCCGTGCTGCAAGCCGCCGCCGACAACCGTGTGATCGTGGTCGACGGCTTCATCGCCAGCAGCGCGGTGCTCGTGGCGGCCACCCTGGACCGCAAGGTGCTGCAGCGCTGCGTGTTTGCTCACCAGTCCGACGAAGCGGGGCATGCGCTGATGCTCAAGCATCTGCATGCCAAGCCCCTGCTCAAGCTCAATCTGCGCCTTGGCGAGGGCTCCGGTGGCGCGCTGGCCTGGCCGCTGCTGGAGTCGGCCTGCCGCATCCTGCGTGAGATGGCCAGCTTCGAGTCGGCCGGCGTGAGCACCTCCGATCAGGATACCGGCCAGACCCCTGGCAGCGAGGCATGAGGCGGGCATGAAAGCCTTGCTCCACGAGATCCGCCTGAGCCTGATCGCCCTGCAGTTCCTGACGCGCGTCCCGGTGCCGGCGTGGGTGGGATTTCAGCCAGCGTGGTTGCAGGAGTGCCTGCGCTACTTCCCGCTGGTGGGCGCCGTGGTGGGCTTGGGCGGTGCCTTGGTGCTGGCCGCTGCCGCCTGGTGGTGGCCGCCCACGGTGGCCGTGGTGATGAGCATGGCCTTCACCATCTGGCTGACGGGTGCCTTTCATGAAGACGGCTGGGCCGACACCTGTGATGGCCTGGGCGGCGCGGCGAGCCGCGAGCGCGCCCTGGCCATCATGAAGGACTCCCGCATCGGCACCTATGGCGCCCTGGGCCTGATCCTGATGCTGGGCCTGAAGGCGGCGGTGCTCATCTCGCTGGCCACGCCGCTCTTCAGCGAGCTGGACAGTGCCGAGTCCAGCCATGTGCGCCAGGTGCTGCTGGCCTGGACGATGATGGGCCTGGTCTGGTGTCATGCGGCTTCGCGTCTCGTGCCGGTCTGGCTGATCCGCCTGCTGCCCTACGCGGGCGACAAGGACCATGCCAAGGCCAAACCCCTGGCCATGCGGGTGTCGTGGATCGAGGTGCTGATTGCCACGGCCGTGACCAGCCTGATCGCCCTGGTCATGCTCATGTGCTTTGGGCAGACCGGCTGGCCCGTGGACACCTTGATGAGCGCGCTGCTGTCGGCTTCATCGGCCATGGTGATCGGCGCGGTGGTGTGCGGGCGATGGTTCTGGCGGCGGCTAGGTGGCTTCACGGGCGACACGCTGGGCGCCAGTCAGCAGATCGCGGAAGTGCTGGGGCTCCTGGCCTGGCTGATGGTCGTGCACCCTGTTGGCTGAGCGATGGCCGAGGCCGATCCCTTCACCGGCGCCTTCACCTGCTGGGCCTGGCGCCATCCTGAACCCATCGGCCATGCGGGGCGCTGCATCGGGCGCACCGACCTGCCAGTGGACCGACGCAAGGCCAAGCGCCTGGCTCACCGCATCCGCCAACACGCGCGCCGCGAGGGGCTGGCCCGTGTGGTACACACCTCGCCCTTGCAGCGCTGCGCCCTGGTCGGCCGCATGCTGCGAAGCTGGGGTTGGCGTCACCACGTTCATACCGCCTTGATGGAGATGGACTTCGGCCGTTGGGATGGGCTGCCCTGGGCGAGCATCCCGCAGTCGGAGGTGGATGCCTGGTGCGATGATTTTCTGAGTGCGCGTCCGGGCGGAGGCGAGTGCCTGGGCGATGTCTTCGCGCGCGTTCAGTCATGGCGCTCGACCATGCGCGCGTCCGGCCATCCACAGCCTTGCATCGTGGTGGCCCATGCCGGCTGGATGCTGACCGCCCAATGGCTGTTCACGAGATCAGATCGGCCTTCGCAGCCGACGCAGTGGCCCGCCTCGCCACCCTATGGCGCATGCTGGTGCCTCAGTAGCGACCCACCACCCCAGCCAGCCTCAGATAAGCCTTTGCCACCGCCCGGACCAGGGCGCGTCGTGCCCGTGTGATCCAGCGTGGCGAGGCATCGCCGGCCTTGCGCACTTCCTGGCTCTGCGCGAAGTCGACACTCAGCTCTGCCGACAAGGCCCGCACGAACTGACGGTCCTTCACGATGAGGTTGGCCTCCAGGTTCAACACCAGCGACAGCGGGTCCAGGTTCGACGAGCCCACCGTCGCCCATTCGTCGTCCACGCACAGCACCTTGGCGTGCAGGAAGGCCGGCTGGTATTCGAAGATGCGCACGCCGTGGTGCTGCAACTCGGCGTACAGCACGCGTGCCGCAAAGCCCGCGATCATGAAGTCCAGCTTGCCTTGCAGCAAGATGCGCACGGTCACGCCACGTGCCGCTGCCGCGCGCAAAGCCAGCCTGATCGCACGGCGCGGGTAGAAGTAGGGCGTGACGATGTCGATGCGCTGGCGGGCCTGGTGAATGGCCTGCAAGGCCGCCTGCTCGATGGTGCGGCGTTGCCGCAGGTTGTCGCGCAGCACGAAGGCGCTGCGCATGGGCGCATGCAAGGCCGCACCGTGGGCCAGCTTGCCCTGCTCACGCGGGTTCAGGCGCATGCGGGCCTGCTGCATCCAGCGCTTGAGGCGGCGCATCTTGTGCTGGTGCTGCATGAGCTGGGCGAGGTCATCGCGCCAGTCCCGGCCGAACTGGGCGCGGGTCCACATCGCCTTGATGGTGTGCAGCACCGGCGTGGTCACCAGGCCATGCACCTGCACGGCGTAGTCCAGGCGCGGCGTGTCAGACCAGCCGTGCGAGAGGTCATAGTGGTCGTCAATCAGGTTGATGCCACCCACGAAGGCCTGCGCGTCATCGATCACGGCCAGCTTCATGTGCATGCGCCGCCACTGGCTGGCATCCAGCAAGCCCCACAGCCGGTGCATCGGGCGGTAGACCGCCAGCTTCACGCCGGCTTTTTCCAGCTCCTGCCACAGGCTCTCCGGTGCCTCGCGCGAACCGAAACCATCCACCACCACAAACACATGCACACCGCGCCGGGCCGCACGCATGAGCGACTGCAGCACCGCGTTGCTTTGCCCATAGGGCGAGACGATGTAGAGCGCCAGCCACACACTGGCCCGTGCGTGATCGATGGCCTCGCTCAGCGCCGGAAACAGCGCCGTGCCACCTCGCAGCAGCCTGACCTGGTTGCCCCCGGTATAAACCGGTTTGCGCTGGGCGTACCACGCCAGCTTTTTCAGCGTTTCGCTTGTCTGGCTGCCCGAGGTGGGGTCGTCCAGCATGGTCAGGACGCCAGGTCCAGCTCCACCACCAGGGGCAAGTGATCGGACAGCCGCGCCCAGGCACCGCCGCGCGGCACCATGATCGACTGGCAGGCCATGCCGCGCGTGTAGACCCGGTCCAGCGCCAGCACCGGCACCAGCGAGGGGAAGGTGGGCGTGCGTTCGTCCGTGTTGGTGGAGGCACGGCTCATGCCCACGTCCTCCAGGATATGGTCGAGCTTTTCGTTCCAGTCATTGAAGTCGCCGGCGATCACGACCGGGGCATCGGCGGGGATGTGCTGCTTCACCAACTGAGCCAACCGCTCGGCCTGGCGCACCCGGCTGGCGTGGATCAACCCCAGGTGCACCACGACCACGTGGATTTCCACGCCGCGCCAGTGCACCGACACATGCAGGAAGCCGCGCTGCTCGAAGCGGTGGTCCGAGACATCATGGTGGCCGATGTGCCCGATGGGCCAGCGTGCCAGCAGGGCATTGCCATGCTCGCCACTCTTGGTGACCGCGTTGGTTCGGTAGGCCACCTCATAGCCCTCTGGCGCCAGGTATTCCGCCTGGGGCAGGTTGGGCCAGCACAGGGGGCCGAAATCGGTGCGCGAGAAGCGCTGGGCCTCGTTGTGGTTGAAGCGCCGGACCTCCTGCAGGCAGACGATGTCGGCATCCATGGCTTCGACAGCCAGGCCCAGGTTGTGGATCTCCAGGCGCTTGGTCGGCCCGACGCCACGCACGCCTTTGTGGATGTTGTAGGTGGCCACGCGCAGGCTGCTGGATGACAGCGTGGTGGGCGGCAGCAGGGAGGACTGAAGCGGATTGAGCACGACGCAGGCCTGAAACGGTAAACGTATTTGGCAAAGATAACCGTTTCCGAACCCCGGTGAGAAGCCGTTCAAGCGGGGGCTTTCCCCTCCAGCTCTTCTATTTGACTGGGCGCAAGCGCTGCGGCAGCTGCAAGATGGCCTCGGCGTTGGATGGGGAAAAACAACGGTCTGCCGCCTCGCGCCAGGGCAGCCAGACGTACTGGGTGTGCTCGCGCGGTGCCAGCGTGATGGGCGTGCCGCGTGGCACGCACAGGCCGAACACGCGCTCCGTGTTGTGCGTCACGCCGGGCGCATAGCGGTGGCGCCACACTGGGTAGATCTCGTAGACGTTCTCCACTGCCCAGTCGCTCAGCGCGTCGAGCGGCACCTGAGCCGAGCCCACGTCGATGCCTGTCTCCTCCTGCACCTCGCGCACGGCTGTTTGTGCCCAATTCTCCTCGATCACGTCCTTGGAGCCCGTCACGCTCTGCCAGAAGCCAGGTTGCTTGGCCCGCTCGATCAGCAGCACATCCAGTTCGGGCGTGTGGATCACCACGAGCACGGACTGCGGGATCTTGTACTCAACTGAAGACGTCATCACATCAGTGTGGCATGGCCATGTGTCAGCACCAAAGGCAGCAAAAAAACGGGCCACCATCTGGTGACCCGCTTCGTGGGGTGGCCCGAGCTGCTGTGCCGTCAAGCCGCCGGTGCAGCAGCCTGGGTGTTGCGCAGGCGGATGTGCAGCTCGCGCAACTGCTTCTCGTCGACATTGGACGGCGCGCCGGTCAGCAGGCACTGGGCGCGCTGCGTCTTGGGGAAGGCGATCACGTCACGGATGGACTCGGCCTTGGTCATCAGCGTGACCAAGCGGTCCAGACCAAAGGCCAGGCCACCATGCGGAGGCGCGCCGTATTGCAGGGCGTCCAGCAGGAAGCCGAACTTGACCTTGGCGTCTTCGTCGGTGATGTTCAGGGCCTTGAAGACCTTGGATTGAACCTCGGCGCGGTGGATACGGATCGAGCCGCCACCCAGTTCCCAACCGTTGAGCACCATGTCATAGGCCTTGGCGATGCACTTGCCGGGGTCCGTGTCCATGTAGTCTTCGTGGCCGTCCTTGGGGGCGGTGAAGGGGTGGTGCACGGCGTTCCAGCGCTCGGACTCGTCGTCATACTCGAACATCGGGAAGTCCACCACCCACAGCGGGGCCCAGCGGTCTTCGAACAGGCCGGCCTTCTTGCCGAACTCGGAGTGGCCCACCTTCAAGCGCAGCGCCCCGATGGCATCGTTGACGATCTTTTCCTTGTCGGCACCGAAGAAGATCAGGTCGCCGTCGCGGGCAGCAGTGCGCTCCAGGATCTTGGCAATGGCCGCGTCATGCAGGTTCTTGACGATGGGCGATTGCAGGCCCTCACGGCCCTTGGCCACTTCATTGACCTTGATCCAGGCCAGGCCCTTGGCACCGTAGATCTTGACGAACTCGGTGTAGGCGTCGATCTCGCCGCGGCTCATGGTGCCGCCGCCGGGCACGCACAGGGCCACCACGCGGCCGCCCTTGGTCGTGGCCGGTGTCGAGAAGACCTTGAAGTCCACGTCGGCCATCACGTCGGTCAGCTCCGTGAACTGTAGCTTGACGCGCAGGTCGGGCTTGTCCGAGCCGTACAGGAACATGGCGTCCGAGTACTTCATCACCGGGTACTCGCCAAGGTCCACATTCAATGCCTTCATGAAGACGTGACGGATCATGCCCTCGAACATGTCACGGATTTCCTGCTCGGTCAGGAAGCTCGTTTCAATATCGATCTGGGTGAATTCGGGCTGGCGGTCGGCACGCAGGTCCTCGTCGCGGAAGCACTTGGTGATCTGGTAGTAGCGGTCGAAACCGGCCACCATCAAGAGCTGCTTGAAGAGCTGGGGCGACTGGGGCAGGGCGAAGAACTGGCCGTCGTGCACACGCGAAGGCACCAGGTAGTCGCGGGCGCCTTCGGGCGTGGACTTGGTCAGCATCGGGGTTTCGATGTCGACAAAGCCGTGCTCGTCCAGGAACTTGCGCGCCTCCATGGCCACGCGGTAGCGCAGCATCAGGTTCTTCTGCATGTAGGGACGACGCAGGTCCAGCACGCGGTGCGTCAGGCGGGTCGTCTCGGACAGGTTTTCGTCGTCGATCTGGAAGGGGGGCGTGACGGAAGGATTCAGCACTTCCAGCGTACGCGCCAGCACTTCAACCTTGCCGCTGGTGAGGTTGGCGTTCTCGGTGCCTTCGGGGCGAGCGCGAACCAGACCGGTGATTTTCAGGCAGAACTCGTTGCGAACGCTCTCGGCGATATTGAAAGACGCAAGGCTGTCAGGTTCGCACACGACCTGCAGCAGACCCTCACGGTCGCGCAGGTCGATGAAGATCACGCCGCCAAAGTCGCGGCGACGGTGGGCCCAGCCCATCAGCGTCACGGTCTGGCCCATCAGCGCTTCGCTGACCAGACCACAGTATGTGGTGCGCATTGTTGTTCTCTCCGGAGATGAAATTCGGGCGGCCGGCCACAGCGAACCCGAAGTTCACAGCCGGCCCGGAAACCCTCGATTGTCGTTCAGGATTGGGTCGTTGGCCCGTTGGCGGGCAAACTTGGCGGCAAACCATCGCCGTGCGCGGACGGCGGCGGAGCCACGACGCCCATGGAAATGATGTACTTGAGCGCTTCGTCCACCGACATGTGCAGCTCGACCACGTCGGCGCGGGGCACCATCAGCATGAAACCCGAGGTCGGGTTGGGCGTGGTGGGCACGTACAGCGTGAGCATGTCGTCCGGCAGGTGGTGGGCGACCTCGCCGCTGGGTTTGCCCGTCACAAAGGCGATGGTGTAGGACCCGGCGCGTGGGTATTGCACCAGCACCGCCTGGCGGAAAGCCTGGCCGCTGCTGGAAAACAGCGTGTCCGACACCTGCTTGACCGAGGTGTAGATGCTCTTGACGATGGGGATGTTGGACAGCACCCGGTTGGATTGCGTCAGCAGCCATTGGCCCGCGATGTTGGTCACGGCCAGGCCGGTGAGCCACAGGACACCGATCACGATGATCACGCTCAGGCCCGGAATGTCGCGCAGCTCCTGCAGCATGGGCCGCAGGCTGGCGGGCAGCACCGTCTGGGCGGCCACGATCACGGCGGCAAACACGCCGTCCAGCGTGCCCAGCACGTGCATCAGCACCCAGATCGTGATGGCCAGGGGCAACCAGACCAGCAGTCCGGTGAGGATGTATTTTTTCACGAAGGCCTTTTTGAGAGCTCAGGGTTCGGGGGCGGCTCAGTGGCAGGCGCAGGACGTTCCGCAGCCACCGGCCGCCGAGGTGTCGCCACCCGAGGACGAGCCGCCCTCACTGGACGACGAGGATGCTGCGGCGCTGTCGCCCGAGGGACTGGAGCTGGCAGCCGTGGCGCTGGTGCCACCCCGGAAATCGGTGGCATACCAGCCCGATCCCTTGAGCTGGAAGCCGGCAGCGGTGACTTGTTTGGTGAAGGACTCGGCGCCACAAGCAGGGCAGGTGGTCAAGACCGGGTCAGAAATTTTTTGCAAGACGTCCTTGGCGTGACCGCAGGACTGGCAGCGGTAGGCGTAAATCGGCATGTGAAAACCTCGGGCAATCCCGTAAAGACGCCATTCTAGTTGGGGCGCGGCGTCGGCATTTCAAGAAGTAGCCGACTGAACTCAGTGGTGGCCCAGCGTGGGCTTGTCCAGATGGTGCTTGCGGCCGTGAGCGTCGGGGATGAGTTGCGGCAGCAGCGAGCCCAGCACGATGCCCGCCAGGGCTGCCAGCAGGCCGGCGAGCTGGCCCGGGAAGGCCTCGTTCAGTTTGCCGTCACCGAACACGCTGTTGATCACGAAGGGCGACCAGGTGCCGATCCCGGCGATGATCGACAAGATGGCACCCTGCGTGGTCGCGCGCTTCCAGTACAGGCCGAAAGTCAGCGGGACGAAGGCACCCACCAGGGTCACCTGGTACGCGGCGGACACCATGTCATAGATGGGCGTGCCCTTCATCTTGATGGCGTAAGTCAGCACCAGCGCGGTGAAGGTGAAGATCGTGATCCGCAGGGCCAGCAGCACTTGCTTGTCGCTCATGCCGGGCTTGATGTTGCGCAGGATGTTTTCCACGAAGCTGGTCGAAGGCGCCAGCAGCGTGGCCGACGAGGTTGACTTGATGGCCGACACCAGTGCCCCGAAGAAAAAGATCTGGGCCACCAGTGGCATGTGGGTCAGGATCAGCGTGGGCAAGACCTTCTGGGAATCACCAGCCAGCAGCGTCTTGGTCTGGTCGGGCATGATGATCAGAGACGAGGCCACGATGAACATGGGCACGAAGGCGAAGGCCAGGTAGCTGAAGCCGCCGATCATGGCGCCGTTGCGTGCCGTCTTGGCGTCCTTGGCCGACATCACGCGCTGGAACACGTCCTGCTGCGGGATCGAGCCCAGCATCATCGTGATGGCCGTGCCCACGAAGGCGATCCAACTGTGGGCCGTGTGCTCGGCCGGGAAGAGCTTGAACCAGTCATTGGCCTGGGCCATGTCCAGCACCTTGCCGGCGCCACCAGCCTGATGGCCAGCCATGATGGCGATCAGCGACAGGCCCACGATCAGCACGATCATCTGGATGAAGTCGGTCCAGGCCACGGCCAGCATGCCGCCGATCAGCACGTAGATCAGCACCAGCGTGGTCCCGATGACCATGCCCCACTCGGGGCTGATCTGCTCGCCCGACAGCACCGAGAACACCAGGCCCAGCGCCGTGATCTGGGCGGCGACCCAGCCCAGATAGCTCAGGATGATGGCCACGGAGCAGAAGATCTCCACGCCTTTGCCGAAGCGGCTGCGGTAGAAGTCGCCGATGGTCAGCAGGTCCATTTTGTAGAGGCGCGAGGCGAAGAAGGCGCCCACCAGCACCAGGCACATCGAGGCGCCGAACGGGTCTTCCACCACAGCGTTGAGGCCGCCTTGCACGAACTTGGCCGGGATGCCCATCACGGTCTCGGCGCCGAACCAGGTCGCGAAGGTCGTGGTGATGACCATGGCCAGCGGCAGGCTGCGGCCAGCGATCGCGAAGTCGGTGGTGTCCTTGATGCGGGTGCCCGCGTAGATGCCGATCCCCATCGTGCCGACCAGATAGAGGATCACAAACGCAAGCAAGGTGGTGTTCATGTCAGCCGTCTTCCGATCAAGGTTGCTGGGGGTTGTCGACAGATGCGCGGGGCGCAGTTTAGTGCCTGGCGGGCCGCATGCATGGTCGGGGCTCGCCCGCGTGCTGATCCCCCCTCAGGCAGGGGGCCAAGCCAAGCATGGCTGTCACAGCCAGCCCACGCCATGCAGGCGCATCACGAACTGCGCAGCCAGCAAGCCCAGCAGGAAGCCCAGCCCGATCCACAGCAGGGCCGACAAGGTCCGGTTGGTGCGGCGCTGCTCTTGCAGGATGGCTTGCAGGTCGCGCCGCAAGGCCGAGTCGCCACGTTCCAGGTTGCGGTGGACCAGGCGGGGCAGCTCGGGCAGCAACTTGGCGTAGCGTGGGGCTTCGCGCTTGATGCGCTCAAACAGGCCGCGCCAGCCCACTTGCTCGTGCATCCAGCGCTCCAGGAAGGGCTTGGCGGTGCTCCACAGGTCCAGGTCGGGGTCCAGTTCGCGGCCCAGGCCTTCCACGTTCAGCAGCGTCTTTTGCAGCAGCACCAGCTGCGGCTGGATCTCGACGTTGAAGCGCCGCGAGATCTGGAACAGGCGCAGCAGCACCTGGCCCAGCGAGATTTCCTTGATCGGCCGGTCGAAATAGGGCTCGCAGACAGTGCGCACGGCCCCTTCGAGCTCGTCGATGCGGGTGTTGGCCGGCACCCAGCCGCTTTCGATGTGCAGTTCGGCCACGCGTTTGTAGTCGCGGTGGAAGAAGGCCACGAAGTTCTGAGCCAGGTAATCCTTGTCGACCTCGGTGAGCGTGCCGATGATGCCGAAGTCCAGCGCGATGTAGCGGCCGAAAGTCAGCGGGTCCAGGCTGACCTGGATGTTGCCCGGGTGCATGTCGGCGTGGAAGAAGCCGTCGCGGAACACCTGGGTGAAGAAGATGGTGACGCCGTCGCGCGCCAGCCTCTTGATGTCGACCCCGGCTTCGCGCAGGCGCTGCATCTGGCTGATGGGCACGCCCTTCATGCGCTCCATCACCATGACGGTGGAGGTGCACAGGTCCCAGATCATCTCGGGCACGAGCACCAGGTCCAGCCCGTGCATGTTGCGGCGCAATTGAGCGGCATTGGCCGCCTCGCGGATCAGGTCCAGCTCGTCGTGCAGATACTTGTCGAACTCGGCCACCACCTCGCGCGGCTTGAGGCGCCGGCCGTCCGCCCAGAGGCGTTCAACCCAGCGCGCCAGTGTGCGCATCAGGGCCAGATCGTCGTCGATGACATTGAGCATGCCGGGGCGCAGCACCTTGACGGCGACCTCGCGCCCATCGTGCAGCACGGCGAAGTGCACCTGCGCCACCGAGGCACTGGCCACGGGCTCGGCGTCGAACTGCTTGAAGATGGCCGAGATAGGGCGCCCCAGCGCTTTTTCCACCAGCTTGATCGACTCGTCGCTGGGGAAGGGTGGCACGCGGTCCTGCAGCCTGGCCAGCTCGTCGGCCACATCGGCCGGCAGCAGGTCGCGCCGGGTGGACAGCATCTGCCCGAACTTGACGAAGATGGGGCCCAGGCGCTCCAGTGCCTCGCGCAGACGCTGGCCACGTGGTGCGTTGAGCCGGCGCCCGAAGGACAGGACACGGGCCAGGGCGCTCAGACCCGGGCGGCGCAGGCTGTCCAGGAACAGGCCGTCGAGCCCGTAGCGCAGGGCGATCAAGCCAATGAAGGCAGGACGGAACAGCGCGCGCATGGGGCGGTCAGCGCTTCATCAGCGTCGGCTGCCGGGGCGCTGGCCGGACTGCGGGCGCCAACGCTGAAGGCTGTCCTTGATACCGGCACCGACCGTGCGCAACATTTCGGCTGGGGCCGTGCCCATCCAGCGGGCGACGTCGTCCTGGATGTCCCAGCGCAGGTTTTTCATCATCCAGGATGCCACTTCGGCCAACGCTGCATCACCCTCGATGGCGACCTCCGGGCGTTCGCCGCGAAGGGCCTGGCGCGCCATCGTGAGCGGGTCGGCCAGGCGCACAGTCAAAACCAGACCATTCAGGCTGCTGTTAGCGCTCGTGACATTTGTGTCAAATTTCTCGCCAGCCTGCGTGGGCGCCTTGCTGGCCCCGGCGGCTTCGACCGCTTCAAACAGACCGGCGGGGGTGATCAGAAACTGCCAGGAGGCGGGTTGCGTGCCGCCGGTGGGCATGGCTCGCGCCAGAAATGCAGGCAGGGGCGGCTTGAAGGAAGACTCCCAGCGGATGTCGATGATGCGGCCCGCATGAGGCTGAAGCTTGGCCGCAGCCACGGGTTCGCTGGCCACGATGTGGTTGAGCAACAGGGTCAGGCGCGGCAGGGCGAGCTGACCAATCCAGGAGAGCGGGTGAGGTGCCATGGCGCGATTGTAGGGTCCCCCTGACAAGCCCCTAGGAACTCCGTCGCCACCCCGCGAATCTGAGGTCAGTTGTCATTATTTTTGGTCCACAATGTCTGGCCAGCCTTTTGCTTGAGGCTCGTTTGTCTGTCACGAAATCGTCCACCGTGATCCGGCTTGCCATGAGGTGCCGAGGTCGAGGTGCTTTCCGGGGCTTGGGGTGAGCCCCTGGTGTACATGTTCAATAACCGCAACTACAACCGCACGTTCTTCAACGCTCCGCAATCGGTGACCTCGTTTGTCGCGGCTTTTCTTGAGCCGTCGATCACCGTTGCCTCCCTGTTGGGGGCGCTGGCTTACTTTGAAGAGCCCGTGTTGCGTGCCTCCATGGCCTTGTGCCTGCTGGTGTTCGCGCTGACCTTTCCCGGGCGCAACCGCTTCACGGATTCGCGCTTGGAGGCGGGGGTCGACATCGTCAGCTCCTGGGTCTCGATGCTGGCCATCTTGTGGTTGTGCGGCTACGCCACCAACAGCCTGCAGTTCTTCGACTTCAACGTGATGCTGGCCTGGGCGGTGCTCACGCCCATTTACCAGTGGGTGGCTGTGCTGATAGGCAAGGCCATCCTCAAGCACCGTGCGTCGCAGCCCAACGCCAAGCGCCGCGCCATCGTGGTGGGCGCGGGCCCGCTGGGCGGCAAGGTGGCGCGTGCGTTGCAAAGCAACCCTGATCAGAGCACCGAATTCATCGGCTACTTCGACGACCGCACTGACAGCCGCGTTCTGCCTGAAGCCGTGAGCATGCGGCTGGGTGGTCTGCGTGATGTGGCCAACTACGTGTATGCGCATGGCGTGCACGAGGTCTACATCACCCTGCCGTTGGGTTCGCAGCCCCGCATCGTGGAGTTGCTGGAAGCGGTCCAGGGCACCACGGCCTCGCTTTACTTCGTGCCGGATGTGTTCGGCATCAGCATCATCCAGGGCCGTTTGCAGGACATGAACGGTGTGCCGGTTGTCGGCATCTGCGAAACCCCTTTCACGGGCACGAACGACCTCGTCAAGCGGCTGTCGGACATCGTGCTGGCCAGCATCATCCTGGTGCTGATCTCGCCCATCCTGATCGGCCTGGCCATTGGCGTGAAACTGAGCTCGCCCGGGCCCGTGATCTTCAAACAGCGCCGCAACGGTCTGGATGGGGAAGAGATCATCGTCTACAAGTTCCGCTCGATGCGGGCGCTGGACAACGGCACCGTGGTCAAGCAGGCCACCAAGGGCGACCCCCGCATCACGCCGTTTGGCGCCTTCATCCGCAAGACCTCGCTGGACGAGTTGCCGCAGTTCATCAACGTGCTGCAAGGGCGCATGAGCATCGTCGGGCCGCGTCCGCACGCCGTGGCGCATAACGAGGAATACCGTCGTCTGATCAAGGCCTATATGGTGCGCCACAAGGTGCGCCCGGGTATCACGGGCTGGGCCCAGGTCAATGGCATGCGCGGTGAAACCGACACGATTGAGAAAATGCAGGCCCGGGTCGAATTCGATTTGGAGTATTTGCGCAACTGGTCGTTGGGCTTTGATCTGCAGATCATCATCCGCACGATCCGCCTGATGATTTTTGACCGTAATGCATATTGAGAGGAGCTGAGGTGTACGCGATTCAATCCACGAGCAAATGGTCTCCGGTGGCACTGGCTGTGGCGCTGTTGGGGCTCTCGACGTCAAATGGGGCATTTGCTGGGGAGGATGATTTCCCACTTTCCTTGACGCTGTCTCAGGCTGTGTCGCGGGACTCCAATTTCACCAAAAATGACGCGGCCAGGGTGCCAGAAACGATCGCGACTACAGCGGCTCAGGTCAGCCTCAACAAGCAATATGGCCGCCAGACATACCAAGGTAGTTTGAAGCTGTCAGATCAGAAATACCATAATTTCGGATATCTGGACAATAGCGGTGTTGATGGCAATTTTGCCTTTTCTACAGAAATGCTTCGTGATTGGCTCATCAGTGCCAATGGTATGTATTCGAAGGCGCTTAACCTGGTGCAGAATAATTCAATCAATGATCGTACGGCAAAAAACATCCGAACGTATCGAGACGGTGGGTTTTCGGTGCAGTATGGGAACGGTGGTAGGTGGGCTGTTGCGGGTTCTTATGATTCAAATAGACTGAATTATTCAGACAATTCGTTGAATAACCAGGATGCCAGGCAGCATTCGACTGGTTTGAAGGTGATTTATTATGCGTCTGATGTGTTGAGTTATAGTTTGGGTGAGCGGTCGGTGGTGACCAGTTATCCCAATAATTTGTCATATTCCCAGGCGACGGATCATAATATCGACTTGTCATCCGATTGGCAGGTTTCTGGTTTGAGTAATTTAAATGTGACTGTGACGAGGCGCTCTACAAATTATATTCCAGATAATATTGCGGGTAGCAAGGGTTGGACGGGGTCGTTGTACTGGGTTTACACGCCGCATGGCATATTGACTTACAATGTGGGGTTCTCGCGCACGACAGGTGCGGATCGGCAGTCGTATAGCGGTAGTCAATTCGCTTATTATAGTATAACTAACGGTCAGGTGGCGGCTGTTTATGACAATGCGGTTTCCAAGATAAATAATAATACAATTACGACGTCGCTTAATTTGGGTGCCCGCGCTCAGTTGACAGGTAAATTTGCAGCAACGGCTGGTTATTCAGTGACAAAGTTTTCGGCAGATCAAGTTAATTCTCTTGTTTTTCAGGATGCGAGCAGTTCCAACAGTTTTGGATCGCAAACTGTTGGCAGTTATAACCACGTCGCCTCGGTCGGCCTCAGCTACGACGTGTTGAGATCCGTGAGTTTGGGCTGCAACTACCAGCGCTACAGCCAGGGTGCCGATATCCTGTATCACTTGAAGTACAGCGGCCGAGAGTTTGACTGCACGGCCAGCTTTACCCTCAACCCTTTGAATTAACGGCGTTGACATGTCTTGCATTTTGTTGACCGGTGCCGCCGGCTATATCGCCTCCCACACCTGGCTGGCCCTGCAAGAGGCCGGTTTCGATGTCGTGGGTGTGGACAGCCTGGTCAACAGTTCCATCCGCGTGCTGGATCGCCTGCAAACGATCGGCGGGCGCGAGCCGGTTTTCGTGCAGGGCGATGTGCGTGATGCCTCGGTGATGGACCGCTGTTTCGAGGTGGGGCAGGCGCGGTTTGGTGGCATCAAGGCGGTCGTGCATTTCGCGGCGCTCAAGGCGGTGGGTGAATCCATCGAGCGCCCGCTGGACTACTTCGAGAACAACCTCGGTGGCTTGCTGTCGGTGTGCCAGGCCATGAAGCGCCACGGTGTGCATGACCTGGTCTTCAGCTCGTCGGCCACGGTCTATGGCAAGCCTGACCAATTGCCCATCACCGAAGACGCGGCATTGCGCGTGACCAATCCCTACGGTCAGACCAAGCTGCTGGGCGAAGAGATGCTGCGCGAGCTGGAGCGCTGTGATCCGCAATGGCATGTGGCCTACCTGCGGTACTTCAACCCGGTGGGCGCGCACGAGAGCGGCTTGATCGGCGAAGACCCGCGAGGCGTGCCCAACAACCTCATGCCCTATGTGGCGCAGGTGGCGGTTGGCAAGCGCCAGCATCTCAATGTGTTTGGCAACGACTACAACACGCCTGACGGCACCGGTGTGCGTGACTACATCCACGTGTGTGACCTGGCCGAAGGGCACGTTGCCGCGCTGCGCTACCTGGCCGAGCAGAAGCAGTCGCTGACCGTCAACCTGGGCACAGGCCAGGGCTACAGTGTGCTGGAGTTGGCCCAGGCCTATGGCAAGGCTGCCGACCGTGAGATCCCGCTGGTGTTCGCCCCCCGCAGGCCGGGGGATATCGATGCGTGCTATGCCGACCCGAGCCATGCTTTTGCAACAATGGGTTGGAAGGCCACGCGAGGGCTGGAGCAGATGTGCGTGGACTCCTGGCGCTGGCAGTCATCCAACCCGAATGGATTTGAAGGTTGATTTCCGAAGGTCGGTATGTCGATCAACGGCTTTGTCTTGCTTGTGCCGACTGTGTGATGGTTTGATATGAAACATTCCTTGCTTCCCGTGATCATGGCCGGTGGTTCCGGCACCCGCTTGTGGCCGCTGTCCCGTGCGCTGTACCCCAAGCAGTTCCTCGTGCTGCAAGGCAACCAGAGCCTGTTCCAGCAGGCTCACTTGCGTTTGCAGGCCTTGAGCGCCGAAGACATCGAGGTCAGCAAACCTTGCGTGGTGGGCAATGAGGAGCACCGCTTCCTGGTGCTCGATCAGCTGCGCGAACTCAAGGGCGAGCCCTCTTCCCTCCTGTTGGAGCCCGTTGGCCGCAACACAGCGCCGGCCGTGACGCTGGCCGCGCTGCAGGCCACGGCCGATGGAGCCGATCCCATCCTGGTGGTGACGCCTGCCGACCAGACGGTGACCGATGAAGCCGCCTACACGGCGGCGCTGCAAAAGGCCGTTCGTGCCGCGGCCAATGGCGACATCGTGATCCTGGGCATCACGCCGGATCGCCCTGAAACCGGTTTTGGCTACATCCGCACGGGCGCTGCCGATGCGCAAGGTGCACGCGCCGTGGCCGCTTTCGTCGAAAAGCCCAATCTGGAAACGGCCAAGTCCTACCTGGCCGATGGCGGCTACTTCTGGAACAGCGGCATGTTCGTGATGAAGGCCTCGCGCTGGTTGGCCGCGCTGGAGCACTTCCGCCCGGATATCGCCCAGGCCACGCGCGAGTCGTTCGCCGTGCGCTCCACCGATGCCCAGTTCGTGCGTCCCGGCAAGGCCGAGTTCGCCAATGTACCCTCCGAGTCGGTGGACTATGCCGTGATGGAGCAGTGCCCGAGCAAGCCCGAGAGCGGCTTCGTGGTGCGCATGGTGCCGCTGGATGCGGGCTGGTCCGACCTGGGCGCATGGGATGCCGTCTGGCAGGTCAGCGAGCACGACGACAAGGGCAATGCCTCGCAAGGCGACGCGCTGTTCCAGAACAGCAGCAACACGCTGGTGCATGCCACGAGCCGCCTGGTGGCCGCAGTGGGCCTGGACAATGTGGTGGTGGTGGAGACGCCCGATGCCGTGCTGGTGGCCGACCGCAACAGCAGCCAGGACGTCAAGAAGATCGTTTCGACGCTGGACAGCAAGGCCCGCACTGAAGGCACCATCCATCGCCGTGTGCACCGCCCATGGGGCTGGTATGACTCGATCGACCATGGCCCGCGCTTCCAGGTCAAGCGCATCATGGTCAAACCCAAGGCCAGCTTGAGCCTGCAGATGCACCACCACCGCGCCGAGCACTGGATCGTGGTGAGCGGCACGGCCGAAGTCACCGTGGGTGACAAGGTGGTGCTGCTGTCGGAGAACCAGTCGACCTACATCCCGCTGGGCACGGTGCACCGCCTGATCAACCCGGGCACGATCCCGCTGGAGATCATCGAAGTGCAATCAGGCAGCTACCTGGGCGAGGACGACATCGTGCGCTTCCAGGACAACTACGGGCGCTCGGCTTGATGGCCTTGTGATGGACATGACATGAGAAAGCCACCGATCAGAGGTGGCTTTTTCTTTGGTGCCCTGGCTGTGTCAGGCCGAGGTCAAACCAATAGGTGGGCCAGCAAGTCCATCGGGTGGGCCACCACCACATCCGCACCCCAGGTATCGACCTCACCGTTGTGCCCGATATAGCCCCAGGCTGCCGCAGCGCTGGGCATGTTGGCGGCTTGCGCGGCCTGGATGTCGCGCAGGTCGTCGCCCACATACAAAACGGCTTCGGGCGACACGCCCATTTGCTCGCAAGCCGTGAGCAAGGGCAGGGGGTGCGGTTTGGCGTAGGCGGTGCTGTCGCCACTGATGATGGTGGCGGCCTCTTCGCGCAAGCTTAAGGCCTCCATCACGGGCAGGGTGTAGCGGTGCGGTTTGTTGGTGACGATGCCCCACTTCAGGCCGCGGGCGCCCAGCTCATACAGCAGGTCAGCCACGCCGTCGAACAAGGCGGTGGTGTCGGCCAGGCATTGGGTGTAGGCGGCCAGGAAGGCTTCGCGCAGGGGCTCGAACTCGGGGTGCCCCGGGTGGATGTCCAGGCCGACGCCGATCAGGCCACGCGCGCCGGCCGAGGCGTATGGGCGCAGGGCATCCAGCGGCAGGGCGGGCAGGCCACGTGCCAGGCGCAACTGGTTGAGGGCGCCGCCCAGGTCGCCGGCGGTGTCGGCCAGGGTGCCGTCCAGGTCGAACAGCACGGCTTGTGGTGGCAGGCGCCAGTGGATCGTGCCACCGGCAGGCATGGAAGCAGACAGCGTCATGGTCTTCCTCAAGCGCTTCAGGCAGCCAGCGGCTTGCGGCAGGCCACGAGGTAGTTCACGCTGGTATCGCCCGAGAGCCAGTAGCGCCGTGTCAGCGGGTTGTACGCCATGCCCTTGAACTGCACGACATCCAGGCCCGCATCGCGGATCCAGCGGGCCAGCTCGGCGGGGCGGATGAAGCGCGCGAACTCGTGCGTACCGCGCGGCAGCAGCTTGAGCACATACTCCGCGCCGACGATGGCAAACAGGAAGGCCTTGGGGTTGCGGTTGATGGTGGAGAAGAACACCCAGCCGCCCGGCCTGGCCATCTCGAAGCAGGCGCGCACGACGGAGGACGGGTCGGGCACGTGTTCCAGCATCTCCATGCAGGTGACCACGTCGAACTGGCCGGGCTGCTCGGCGGCCAGGGCTTCGGCGGCGATGCTGCGGTAGTCGATGTTGGCGACGCCAGCTTCCATGGCGTGCAACTGGGCCACTTTCAGGGGCTTGTCGGCCAGGTCGATGCCCAGCACGTTGGCGCCTTTGCGGGCCATGGATTCGGCCAGGATGCCGCCGCCGCAGCCCACGTCCACCACGTTCTTGCCCCTGATGGCGGCCAAATGGTCGATCCAGTCCAGGCGCAGCGGGTTGATCTCGTGCAGGGGGCGAAATTCGCTCTCAGGGTCCCACCACTTGTGGGCCAGATCGCTGAATTTGGCGAGTTCTTGGGGGTCGGCATTGGTCATCATGGGCAAGATGCTACCCAAAGGATGGCGCTATGCACGTGTCTGCCACGATTTTTCAGTGGCCGGTCTGTTTCAGGCGCCTGTAGAGCGTGTTGCGGCTGATGCCCAGGCGGCGAGCAGCTTCGGACATATTGCCTTGCGTGGCCTGGATCACTTGGTGGATGGCCTGGTCGGATAGGCGGCGCAGGTTGGCTTCCGCGCTGGCTGGGTGGCCCGTCGGGTTGGCGATGGCGTCGCTGGGCGAAGCGTCGGCAGGTGATACGGACGCGCGCAGGTCTTCGGCCATGTCATCGGGCAGGTGATGCCAGTCGAGTGCGTGCTCATCGGGGTCGAGCAGGGCGCAGACCGTGCGCAGCAAGCCGTGGAGCTGGCGCAGGTTGCCGGGCCAGTCGTAGCGGCTCATGGCCTGCATCAGGCCTGGGTGGATGCGTTCAACTGGCCGGCGGCCCATGTCCGCGCACAGCTGGGTGAGCATGCCGTGCACGAGGCTGTCGAAGTCGTGGCGCTCGCGCAGGGCGGGCAAGGTCACGGTCAGGCCATTGAGGCGGTAGTAGAGGTCTTCGCGGAAGCGCCCTTGCGTGACGGCTTCGCGCAGCTTGTGGTGCGTGGCGCAGACCAGCAGGAAGTCCACGGGGTGAGGCTTGCTGCCACCCAGCGGCATCACGACCTTGTCTTGCAGCACGCGCAGCAGGCGGGCTTGCAAGGCCAGAGGCATGTCGCCGATCTCGTCGAGGAAGAGCGTGCCGCCATGGGCTTCGCGGATGCGGCCTGGTGAGCCTTCACGCCGCGCGCCAGTGAAGGCGCCGCCCACGTAGCCGAACAGCTCGGCCTCGATCAGGGTTTCGGGGATGGCGGCGCAGTTGACCGCGACGAAAGGCTTGTGGGCTCGGTCACCGTCGGCATGGAGCGATCTGGCGAAGACCTCCTTGCCGCTGCCTGACTCGCCCTGGATGAGCACGGCGATGCCTTGTGTCTGCACACGGCGGGCTCGGCTCAAGGCTTCTTGCAGGCGCGGGTCTGCTTGGTCGGTCTGTTCGTTGTCTGTTGTAGGCGAGGTGGGCGCACGCGAGGGCACGTTGAGCACCAGGCGTTGACGCGGCTCCATGCGTCCGTAGAGCGCGCGGTTGCCCACGGCATGCAGGCGCATGACCTTGCCGGGTGGCATCAGGCGGCCCTGGATGCCGGTGAGCTGGTCCAGTGTGCCGCTGCCGATGTGGGCTTCATCCAGCCCCAGCCACTGCTGCGCGAGGGCATTGGCGCCCACGACCCAGCCGTCGTCAGACAGGGCGATGAGGCCTTCACCGACCGCGCCAAGGCCTTCCGGGAGATGGTGCAGGCGCAGGATCTGGTCACGGGCGTGCCGGGCATGGAAGAGCCGGTCTTCGATCATGCGCGCGGCCGATCTCACCAGCGCGAAAGTGTGGGGGTGGTAGCTGCGGTGATCGCCCGAGATGTCTAGCACGCCTTGCAGACGGCCCGATGAGGTGCGAACGGGGGCGGCGGCGCAGGTCAGGAAGCTGTTGCGCTCCAGATAGTGCTCGGCGCCATGGATGACCACGGGACGCTGATCGGCCAGCGCCGTGCCGATGGCATTGGTGCCTCGATCGGCTTCGTGCCAGAGCGCACCCGGGCGCAAGGCCACGCGGTCCGCGCGATCCACGAATTCGGGGTCGCCCAGGCTGTGCAGCAGCAGGCCGCGGGCGTCAGACAGCACGACCAGGTTGCCACTGCCGCACATCTGGTCGAACACGAACTCCATGACGGGGCGGGCATGGGCCAGAAACTCATGCTGACGTCCCAACGCCTGACGCAGGTCCTGCCCATTGCACAGCGGCTGTTCATTGGCCAGATCCATGGGGCTCAGGCCCGCGCATTGGCTGCGCTGCCACGATCGGCACAGGGACTCGTCGATCAGGCCTTGCGGCACCTCACCGCGCTCCAGCATCCAGCGCCGAGCCTGTTGCAGCTCGGTGACGGACGGGTGTTGCACGATGTGGTGTGGCATGAACAGGGCCGGGGGACGCGACCAGCGCAGTATCGCGCCGCCCGCAGGGGGCGACACCCGTAGTCACCCTGTGTCATTTTGGGACAGTGTGCGTTTGTGGCGCAGTCGGTTTGACACACCTCAAGCCCGAAGCAGAACGCGAGCGACAGGCGAGGGTGCAAGCCGGATCAGGGCGAACCCCAGATGGCACACACCGTGCGCTATACAGGCCATGCCCCTGGCTGCACAACGGCCAGGTCAATCCCGTGTGAACCGTGAGCCAGGAGACCTGACATGATCTACGCCCTCCCCGGAGCCGCCGGCGCCCCTGTGTCATTCAAGAAGCGCTACGACAACTTCATCAACGGCCAATTCGTGGCCCCCGTGAGCGGCCAGTATTTCGACGTGGTCACGCCCATCAACGGCCTGGCGTTTACACAGGCGGCGCGTTCGAACGAGGCGGACGTTGAACGAGCGTTGGACGCGGCACACACTGCGGCTGCGAAGTGGGGCGCCACCTCGCCCGCCGAGCGCGCCAACATCCTGCTCAAGATCGCCGATCGCCTTGAGCAGAACCTCGAAAAGCTGGCCTACGCCGAGACCATCGACAACGGCAAGCCCATACGCGAGACGCTCAATGCCGATATCCCGCTGGCGGTGGACCACTTCCGCTACTTCGCCGGTTGTGTGCGGGCTCAGGAAGGCGCGCTCAGCGAGATCGATGGCCACACCATTGCCTATCATTTCCACGAGCCACTGGGCGTGGTCGGCCAGATCATTCCCTGGAACTTCCCCCTCCTGATGGCGGCGTGGAAGCTGGCACCTGCGCTGGGGGCTGGCAACTGCGTGGTGCTCAAGCCGGCCGAGTCGACACCTGTGAGCATCATGGTGCTCGCCGAGTTGATTGCCGACTTGCTGCCTCCAGGTGTGCTCAACATCGTCAACGGCTACGGCAAGGAAGCGGGCATGCCGCTGGCCAACAGCAAGCGCATCGCCAAGATCGCCTTCACGGGTTCGACCGCCACTGGGCGTGTGATCGCGCAGGCTGCGGCCAACAACCTGATCCCGGCCACGCTGGAGCTGGGTGGCAAGAGCCCCAACATCTTCTTCGATGACGTGATGGCAGCCGATGATGCCTTCCTCGACAAGGCCATCGAAGGCATGGTGTTGTTTGCGTTCAACCAAGGGGAGGTCTGCACTTGCCCGTCGCGTGCGCTGATCCAGGAGTCGATGTACGACCGCTTCATCGAGCGGGCGGTCAAGCGCGTGGCGGCCATCAAGCAAGGCAGCCCGCTGGACACGGAAACGATGATGGGTGCACAGGCTTCGTCTTTGCAGATGGACAAGATCATGTCTTATCTGGCCGTGGGCAAGGCGGAAGGGGCGCAGGTGCTGATCGGTGGTGACAAGGCCGAACTGGGAGGTGAACTCAGTGGCGGCTATTACATCCAGCCGACGCTGTTCAAGGGCCACAACAAGATGCGCATCTTCCGTGAAGAGATCTTCGGGCCGGTGTTGGCGGTGACGACCTTCAAGACCGAGCAAGAAGCCATGGAAATCGCCAATGACACACCGTATGGCCTGGGCGCCGGTGTGTGGACGCGTGACATCAGCCGTGCTTACCGCTTTGGCCGTGGCATCCAGGCTGGCCGCGTGTGGACCAATTGTTATCACGCCTACCCGGCGCATGCGGCCTTTGGTGGCTACAAGGAGTCGGGCATCGGGCGTGAGACGCACAAGGACATGCTGGACCATTACCAGCAGACCAAGAACCTGCTGGTCAGCTACGACCCCAACAAGCTGGGCTTCTTCTGATCGGCTTCAAGAAGGAACAACGTCTTGATTCGTTGTGCTGGGCCGGGGCGCTATGCCGCATCCAAAAGAGGTGGCGTGGCGTTCCGGGCAGGCCTGTGTCACACCAGGCCTGGACCAGCGATGTTGGTGGGTTGATCCCTGCTGCATCACACCGACTGGTGGTTTCTCCGCGACTTTGTCTTCATGACATTGAGAGGGCCTTGTGCCCTCTTTTTTTGTTCTTGACTTGCTGGGGTTGTGCGCTTTGTCGGGGGAGCGCGGGGCGCGGACCGAGTCGGTGTTGGGCGGGGCTTCGATGTTGGTGGTCCCGCCTTGCGGGACTGCCCTGCGGTGCTCGCAAGGCAGTGGCGTCGGAGAACTCCCTGCGCGGACGGAAGTCCGCTCCGGTCAAACAGCTCCGACGAGTCAGATGACGAAGCACGCTGCGCGTGCCCACTTCCTCGCTGCGCGCCTCAGCACCAACAAGGCGCCCCGCCCAACACCGACTCAGTCCTTTTTGCGCCCCGCTGGTGGCATGCCACGAATAGAGGCCTGCGATGTTGTGGGCGCTTGGCTGTAGCGCGGCTTGGCGATGCGAGTTGAACACGCAAACCTATGCATATCCCAGTCTAAGAATCTGTGCACGCCACGAGCAGGTCGGACAAGGGGCTGAGGGGGCATCCGGCGGGGCGCCTTGTTGGTGCCGAGCAGCGGAGGGTCAAGGTGGGCGCACGCAGTGCGCATCAATCATCTGACTCGCTGGCGTTGTTTGAGCGTAAGGGCCGGTAGGCCCTGGAGCGAGTTCGCCAGCGCCACCTTGGCCTGAGCAGCGCAGGGCAGTCCCGCTTGAAAAGCGGGACCACCAACATCGAAGCTCCGCCGGATGCCCCCTCAGCCACCCGACCTGCGGCCGCACCGCCAAACCGCACCAACCCATGCAATGAACCAAGAACCCCATGCAGGCCCCAAGCAAAACCGTTTCGCTCAGACACCCAGCTTGTGACACAGTTCAGCCTGAATCGCACAAGGAGTCCCATCGTCATGAGCAAGGTCGTCGTCTACGGCATCCCCAATTGCAACACCGTCAAGAAAGCCCGTACCTGGCTGGAAGAACAAGGTGTGGCCTACACCTTCCACGACTACAAGAAGCAGGGTGTGCCCACCGACCGGCTCGATGCCTGGATCAAGGCTGTCGGCTGGGAAGTGCTGGTCAACCGCCAAGGCACGACCTGGCGCAAATTCGATGACGCCACCAAGGCCGCCGTGGTCGACGTCGCAAGCGCCAAAGCCCTGATGCTGGCCAATGCCAGCGTGATCAAGCGCCCCGTCGTGGAGAACGCGGGCGAGGTCGTCAGCGTCGGGTTCGACGAAGACAAGTTCGCAACCCTGGCTTGACCTTCTCGCCACACCTTCGTGAAGGCCTGTTGAGCAGGATCAATCCCACGAACTTGGTGGCCAGACTTAGGGATGGCTGAGCCTGCAGCGGCTACCTAGACTCCCAAGCACCATCAACGACTTGGGGACAGGATCATCATGGGCAGCACGAAGAAACCAAAGAGCACGAAACCGGCCGCCGGCGCGCAGGCCGACCCGCTCAAGCTGGCGGGCCTCAAGGCCGTGATCGAAGATGCGCGCCAGGCGGCCGTTTCCAGCAGCAAAGGGCCGGCCGACCCGACCAACTACAACACCTTCGTGCAGCGGCTCAAGGCCGTGCAAGGCAAGTTCCCGCCCTTGTATGAGCAGTCCTATGTGACACCCTACATCCAGACGATCACGGGGCTGGGTGCAGCGAAGTTCGCCCAGGTGCTGTCCAGCGACCCTGATCGAGAAGGTGCGGCCGGCCTCATGTTCGATCTCGGTCAGGCCATCCTCCAGCACGGTGAGGGCTACCTCAAGCCCGAGACGCGTGCTTTCCAGGAGTTCATCTCCGACTTGTATGACGGCTTCCTCAGTGCCGAAGACCGCCGTGGCGTGAAGGAGCCTGACCTGGGCGTGATTCCGCCGCTGGCCAAATGGGGCAACCCTGATGCAGGCCCCTACACCTGGCCCATTGATGCAGCCAAGTCTTTCAATGTCGGTGCCGGCGTGGTCAACATGCCACCGGGCAATGCCGATGGCGGCCTGGTGGCCTGGGCAGCCCTGGGCCATGAAACCGCAGGGCACGACATCCTGCATGCCGATAAGGGCTTGCAGCCCGAGCTGGCGCAGGCCTTGCGCACCAACCTGGATTCGTTGGGCAATGGCCTGGCTGCGTATTGGGCCGATCGCATTGACGAGACCTCGTCCGACGTCATGGGCCTGCTCAACCTGGGGCCCGCAGCCGGTATTGGCCTCATCGCCTACTTCCGGGCACTGGGCGCGGCCTTTGGCCAACCCGCCAAGCTGCGCAGCGACGGCCCTGACAACGACCCGCATCCAGCCGACATTGTGCGCGGCTACCTGGCCGCCGAGGTCGTGGCCTTGCTGAGCTTCTCAGGCCATGCGGCCTGGTCCAAGCTGATTGCCGCCGAGACCGACAAGGATCGCGGCACCATCACCCTGGCAGGCCAGACCATCTCGCCTGCGCTGGCACGCAAGTCGGCCAAGATCGTGGCCCAGACCCTGGTGCAAGGCAAAACGCAATCTCTGGAAGGCCATGCGCTGGGCGACATCCAGGGCTGGGCCGATTCGGACGAGGCCATCGTGCAGGCCATGCGTGGGCCTCTGCGTGACGGCAAGCCGCTGCCGCCCACACCGGGTGGCGAGAAGCTCTATGCCGCGCACCTGGTGTCAGCTGCGGTCATGGAGGCCCTGGCCACAGGCAAGGACATCGGCAAGCTGCAGGCCAACCTCATCACGCAACTCAACAAGCTGCATGACGCCAACCCCTCGTGGGGGCCGCTGTTCGTGTCTCAGCCTGGCCAGTTGCGGCGCGACTACTTCATCCCGCAGGCCTTGCGCCGGCTGCGTCGCGCCATGTGATGTGAAAGCGGCCAGCTCCTTGATGAGCCGCTTGATCAGATCACCTGCGCCGAAGGGCCTTTGTCACGCTGCCAGCAATTGACGCAGCACGAAGGGCAGGATGCCACCGTGCTGGTAGTAGCTGACCTCGATCGGCGTGTCGATGCGCAGCTTGACCACCACCTCGTTCTTGCTGCCATCCGCACGCTCGATGATCAGCTTGGCATCGGCTTGTGGCTTGATCTCGCCACCCAGGTCGATGCTGATCACCTCGTCGCCCTTGAGGCCCAGAGACTGCCAGGAGTCCTCGCCCTTGAACTGCAGCGGCAGCACCCCCATGCCCACGAGGTTGGAGCGGTGGATCCGCTCAAAGCTGCGGGCCACCACGGCCTTGATGCCCAGCAACTGCGTGCCCTTGGCCGCCCAGTCGCGGCTGGAGCCGGTGCCGTATTCCTCGCCGCCGAAGATCACCGTGGGCGTGCCCTGCTCGATGTACTTCATGGCCGCGTCGTAGATGAACATCTTTTCATTGCCTGGCTGGAACAACGTCAGGCCGCCTTCCTCGCGGCTGCCGTCCTCCTTGGTCGGCAGCATCAGGTTCTTGATGCGCACATTGGCGAAGGTGCCGCGCATCATCACCTCGTGGTTGCCGCGGCGTGAGCCATAGCTGTTGAAGTCGGCCTTCTGCACGCCATGCCCGATCAGGTACTGGCCGGCGGGCGAGGCTTCCTTGATGGAGCCAGCCGGTGAGATGTGGTCGGTGGTGATGGAGTCGCCGAACAAGGCCATGATGCGGGCCTTCTCCACGCCCAGTGTGATGGCCTTGGGTTGCTGCTCGAAGCCCTCGAAGAAGGGCGGGCGCGCAATATAGCTGCTCTTGGGCCAGTTGTAGACCTGGCCCTTGACACCCTTGGTCTGCTCCCACAGCTTGCCGGGCTTCTTCTTGACCTTCTCGTAGTTGGCCTTGAAGGTCTTGCCGTCCATGGCGTACTTCATGAGCTTGTAGATCTCGTCACTGCTGGGCCAGATGTCGCCCAGGTAAATGTCCTTGCCGTTCTTGCCCTTGCCAACCGGCTGGGTCATCAGATCGCGCGTGACATTGCCTGCGATGGCATAGGCTACCACCAGCGGCGGGCTGGCCAGGAAGTTGGCCTTCAGATTGGGGTGGATGCGCGCCTCGAAATTGCGGTTGCCCGACAGCACCGCGGCACACACCAGGTCATTATTCTGAATGACCTCGTTGATCTCGGGCGTGAGGTCGCCGGCATTGCCGATGCAGGTCGTGCAGCCATAAGCGGCGACCGCGAAGCCGAGCTTTTCGAGGTAGGGCAGCAGGCCGGCCTTCTCCAGGTACTCGGTGACGATGCGCGAGCCAGGGGCCAGCGAGGTCTTCACATGGGGCTTGACCTTGAGCCCGGCTTCCACGGCCTTCTTGGCCAGCAGTCCGGCGGCCAGCAGCACGCTCGGGTTGGAGGTGTTGGTGCAGGAGGTGATCGCCGCGATCAGCACATCGCCATTCTTGATGTCGACACCATTGGATGTGGTGAAGGTCTTGCCCAGTTTGTCGGCGCTCTGGTTGAAGCCGTTCTCCGCCACCGGCTTGGAGAACAGCTCGGTGAAAGCCTTGCTCAGGTTGGTGATCTCGATGCGATCCTGAGGGCGCTTGGGGCCGGCCAGCGAAGGTGCGACCTTGCCCAGGTCCAGCTTGACCACGCTGGAGTAGGCGATGTCACCGCTCTTGGGCACGCCAAACAGCTTCTGAGCCTTGAAGTAGCCTTCGAAGGCGGCGATCTCCTCCTTGGTGCGGCCGGTACCCTTGAAATAGTCGATGGTCTTGTCGTCCACAGGGAAGAAGCCCATCGTGGCGCCGTATTCCGGTGCCATGTTGGCGATCGTGGCGCGGTCGGGCAGGGCCAGGGAGGCCGTGCCTTCGCCGAAGAACTCGACGAACTTGCCCACCACCTTTTCCTTGCGCAGGATTTCGGTGATGGTCAGCACCAGGTCGGTGGCCGTCACGCCTTCACGCAGCTTGCCGGTGAGCTCAAAGCCCACCACATCGGGCGTCAGGAAGTACACAGGCTGGCCCAGCATGCCTGCCTCGGCCTCGATGCCGCCCACGCCCCAGCCCACCACGCCGATGCCGTTGATCATGGTGGTGTGGCTGTCTGTGCCGACCAGGGTGTCTGGGTAGGCCACGCCGTCCTTAGACTGATGCACGCCACGCGCGAGGTATTCCAGGTTGACCTGGTGAACGATGCCAAAGCCCGGCGGCACCACGCCAAAGGTGTCGAAGGCCTGCATGCCCCACTTCATGAATTCGTAGCGCTCGGCATTGCGCTGGAACTCCAGCTTCATGTTGAGGTCCAGCGCCTTCTTGTTGCCGTAGTGGTCGATCATCACCGAGTGGTCCACCACCAGGTCCACCGGCACGAGTGGTTCGATGCGCTTGGGGTTCTTGCCCAGGCCTTCGGCCACATTGCGCATGGCAGCCAGGTCGGCCAGCAACGGTACGCCGGTGAAGTCCTGCAGCACCACACGGGCCACGACGAAGGGGATCTCGTCCACGCGCTCGGCCTTGGGTTGCCAGTTGGCCAGTTGGGCCACATGCTCGGGTGTCACCTTTTGGCCGTCACAGTTGCGCAGCACGGACTCCAGCACGAGGCGGATCGATACCGGCAGTCTGTTGACGTTGGGGTGGAGCTTGGCCAGCTCGGGCAGGGCGTAGTACTTCAGCGATTGACCGGTGCGGGTCTTGAAGGACTTCACGGTCTGCGCAAACGCATGTTGGCTTGCTGACTGACTTGCCTTGGACGCTTTTGCCTGGGACGCTTTGGCCATGGATGGATCTCCGTCTGCGGTGGTTGGTGGAAGAGACAAAACTTCATTTTGGCAGCAAGCAGGCGCGGTGGACAATACTTCTGGAGTGGCCCCACCACGCGCCTTACCTTGCTCGACGATGTCCTCGCCTGCGCATTCTTCGATCCCTTCCGCGACACCCGATGTGGACTACCTGCCACCACCCGATACCGGGCTGGATGTGGTCTTCCGTGACGACACCATGGTGGTGGTCAACAAGCCTTCGGGCCTGTTGTCGGTGCCTGGTCGAGGCGAAGGGCGTGCTGACTGCATGGTGAGCCGCGTCTGCCTGCGCTTTGAAGACGCCATGATCGTTCACCGGCTGGACATGGCCACATCGGGCCTGCTGGTGCTGGCACGCGGCGAGGCTATTCAACGTGCCTTGAGCATGGCGTTTCAGGACAGGCGCGTGAGCAAGCGCTATGTGGCGCTGGTCCACGGCCTGTTGAAAGAAGACGCGGGGGAGTTGGACCTGCCCCTCGTCACCGACTGGCCGCGTCGCCCCATGCAGATGGTCTGTCATGAGCGTGGCAAGCCTTCGCTGACGCGCTACCGGGTGTTGGCTCGTGATGTCGATCGAGGCTTGAGCCGTGTCGAGCTGGAGCCCATCACCGGCCGTTCGCACCAGCTGCGCGTCCACATGCTGGCCATGGGACACCCGATTGCCGGCGACCCCTTGTATGGCGATGCCACCGTGCAACATGCGTACCCGCGGCTGATGCTGCACGCCTGCCGCATCGACATGCCGCATCCCATGTCGGGTGAGATGCTGAGCTTGAGCAGCCCTGCACCGTTTTAAGGCTGGTCGCCGGCCTTGTCGCTGGCGCGCTTGCCCCCCCTGATCATGGCCGCCACCAGGTTCTCGCGCTGGAGCAGGCTCATCAGCAGCACGCCCAGCCAGTGCAGCACGATGCAGACCTGGAGCACGCGCGCCAGGGCGGTGTGCACATCAATGGGCCCGTCCTCGCCCCAGAAGGCGTCCAGCTGACTGAGCCAGCCGCTGAGGCCCAATGCCAGTACCAGTGTCCACATCAGCAAGGCCATGCACAGGCCCGCCGGGTTGTGGCCGAGGCTGCGCTCAAGCACCCGCCCGCTGCGCCTGGCCTGGAGCAAATCCTGCGCGTGGCGCTTCAATGCCGTCCAGCTGGGCAGCCGCACGTGGGCCGTGTCGGTGCGTGGGCGTGTCAGCCCCCAGGCCAGCCTCAGCAGCACCAGCACTGCGGAGGCATAGCCCATATAGCGGTGCAGTGGGCCGGTCTCGTTGAACAGGTTGAACAAGACGATGGCCGCCACCAGCGCGTGGCTGATCCGCACCGCCGTGCTCCAGACGGGCACCATGCGGACCCGTGGTCGGCCCACCTTCATTTCTCGATGTAGGCCTTGACGATCTCCAGTGTCTTGGTGTCGAAGTAGATCTCGACCTTCTTGCCGTCCTTGTTCCAGCCGTAGATCTCGTAGCACTGGCCTTCGACCTTGAACTTGCGGATCTTGTAGCCCAGGTCTTCCAACTTGGCGCGGGCGTCCACATCCTTGATCCATTCGGATTTGGGGTGGGCGGGGCAATCGGCGCTGGCCAAGGCAGACAAGGGCAGCGCGGCGGCCAGAAGGGCCGTCAGGGCAAAGGAGGTTTTCATGGTGATGAACTTTTGATCAAGAATGATTCGCATTCATGATTCTACCTTCGCCCGGCGCGCAACCTGCACCCAACGTGAAATGGCCTGGTACATCTGGTGGACATCGAGCGGCTTGGGCACGTGGTCGTTCATGCCCACCGCCAGCGCGCGCTCACGGTCGCTGACGAGCGCGCTGGCCGTCATCGCGATGATGGGCAGGTGTTGCCAGCGGGCATCGCGTCGGATGCGCTCGGTGGCGGTGTAGCCGTCCATGTGGGGCATCTGGCAGTCCATGAGGACACAGTCGAACGGGGCGCTGTCGTCCAGCCTGCTGAGGGCTTGCCGGCCGTCTTCGGCGATGACGACCTCCATGCCGACGCGCTCCAGCAGTTCCTTGGCCAGCTCCTGGTTGAGCGGCTGGTCTTCCACCAGCAGGATGCGCAGGCCCCGCAGACTGGGGTTCGCGGCAGGCAACAGGGACGGCACCGGGCTCGTGAACGGCTGGGGCACGGCAAACTGGCCTCGGCCGGTTTGAGCCCGGTTGAGGCTGTCAAACAGCGTGGAGGGCGTGACCGGCTTGGTGAGCACGTCGGCCAGGGGAACGTCCTGAGCCGCCTTGAGGGCATCGGCGCGGTTGAATGCCGTGACCAGCAGGATGCAGGGGATGTGGTCAGGAAAGCGTTGCTGCGCCAGTTCGTGGATGGCACGAGCGCATGTCACGCCGTCCATGCCCGGCATCTTCCAGTCCAACAGGATCCAGTCATAGGGCGTGTCGGCCTGGTGGACGATGTCCAGGGCTTCCTGGCCGTCGCCGGCGAGGTCCACATCCAGCCCCAGTTGGGCTGTCATCTGGCCCAGCACCTGACGGGCATCGGCGTTGTCATCGACCAGCAGCACATGCTTGCCTGCCCAGTCCTTGCTGAGCATGGCCATGGGGGCATGGTGATCGGGCAGGCTCATGCGCACGGTGAAGTGGAAGTTCGAGCCCTGGTTGAGCGTGCTCTCGACCCACATGCGCCCGCCCATGCGTTCGGTCAACTGCTTGGAAATGGTCAGGCCCAGCCCCGTGCCGCCAAACCGGCGCGTGGTGGACACGTCGACCTGGCTGAAAGGCTGGAAGAGCTTGCCCTGCTGGTCGGGGCTCATGCCCATGCCGGTGTCCTTGACCCAGCCATGCAGCACGACGTCCTGCTTGTTGCGGTGCTGGATCTCCAGGCCGATGGTGACGCTGCCCTGGTCGGTGAACTTGATGGCGTTGGAGCCCAGATTGACCAGGATCTGCCGCAGGCGCGTCGGGTCGCCCAGCAGGTGCGCTGGCAGATCGGGCGGGGCGGTGAACAGCAGCTCCAGGCCCTTGCGCTCAGCGGGCAGCCCGAGAACGTCCGCAGCCTGATCCAGCACCTCTTGCAGCGAGAAGTCGATGGCCTCCAGTTCCAGGTGGCCGGCCTCGATCTTGGACATGTCCAGCACGTCGTTGATGATCTGCAGCAGGTTGTTGGCCGCCTGGTGGGCCTTGAGCACGTATTGGCGCAATTTGTCGGGCGGGGCATCGTCCAGCGCGAGATGGGTCATGCCGATGATGGCGTTCATCGGTGTGCGGATCTCGTGGCTCATGTTGGCCAGGAAGGCCGACTTGGCACTCGTTGTTTCCTGCGCGGCTTTGCTGGCGGCGCGCAGGGCCTCTTCGGTCTTCTTGCGCGCGGTCACGTCGTCGACGATGGCGAAGTAGAGGTCGTCGTCCTGGTGGCCCAGCCACAAGAGCATCACTTCGGCGTCGAAGGTCTGACCATCCAGCCGGCACAGCCGCCACTCGATGCGGCCGGGCTGGCCGCCGTCCTGGTAGGTGTCCAGCAGGTGCTCGGCCAGTTCCTTGCTGGACTCGCCATTGGGCTGTTTGGGCAGCGACAGTGGCGCCAGCCACGGGAGCAAGCCTTTGATGTCATCGAAGCGCTCGGCGCCGAAGAGCTTGAGCGTAGCGGCGTTGCAGCGCAGCATGCCACGCTCGCGGTGGAAGAAGATGAAGGCCGATGAGGCATGTGTGAAGACGGCCTCAAAGCGCTGTTCGGCCTGGCGTCTGGCGGTGACATCAAGCCAGTAGCCGTCGTAGACCTTGCCGCCATCGGGCGTGCTGGCAACCGCGCTGTTGACGCTGATCCAGTGCGCATGCGGTTGCTCCACGGCGAACTCGATGGGCTGGGTGGGCGGATGGTTCTCGGCTTGTCCTGGCGGCCCCCATATGGCCGAGGAGGAAGAAGGCGTGGATGCCAGGGTGCCTTCGTCCACGCCAAAGAGCTGGCGCACACCTGGGCCGATGTAGGCAAAGCGGCCCTGGCCGTTTGGCGAGACGCGGTAGCGGAACAAGGTCAGCGGCAGGGCGCGCGTCATGTCCAGGGTTTCGCGGCGGACCTGCTCGACCGCGCATTCACGCTCCATGCGTTTGAAGTAGGCCCAGATCACCAGCCAGCCCAGCAAGGTGATTGCCGTTGCGCTCAAGACCGTGGACAGCAGCAGGTCGCTTTCAGGTGCAAGCGGAATGAGTGCCCACAAGGTGTAGGGATAGTCATTGAGCTGGCGCGTGAGGCTCAGATAGCGTTGGCGGTCTATCTCCACGCCGCGCAGATCGGCGCCATCCACCCTGATGTTCAGCAAAGGCCAGTCCAGCCGCTTGGGCATGTCGATGTAGGCGCCCATCAGCACCTTTTCCCGGCCTGCCAGCGAAGGGCCTTCAGGGATCTGGCGAATCAGCAAGTCCGGCGAGTTGCCCGCCACGACCACGCCATTGCTGTCGACGACATTGAGCTGGCGGCCCGTGGTGTCCGTAAAGAGCCTCGCCATCGTGGCCGGGTCGGTCTTGAGGATCAGGATGCCCAGCGCGCGCGGCCCGTCGTCAATGCGGGCAGAGAAGTTGAAGCCCGGCTTGTGGCTGACACGGCCCATCACGAATTGGAATCCCGCGCCCGATTCCATCGCGCCGGTGAAGTACTCCCGGGTCCTGAAATTGTGGCCGAGGGTGGAGAAGGTCCTGTCCAGGTAGCTGCTGTCTGCCACGGAGGTGCCGTAGGCATTTTGCATGTACATCTGCCTGATCTGGAAGTCGCGGACGATGCCATCCAGCTGGTGGCTCATCTTCTGGACTTCAGAGCGCCGAGTCAGTTCATCGCCCAGCTTGTCGGGGTCGATCGGGCCCTTGCGATCCGGGTCAGGGGCGAGGTCCAGCCGCATGAACTCGATGAGGCTGGGCTGGCGGGCCAGCACCTGCCCGAGCGCGGCCAGTGAGCGAAAGTGGCTCTCGATGTTGTCTTGCAGGCTGCTCAGGCGCGCGTTGCTGCTGCTGACCGCATCGTGCCGGAAGCCCTGGATGCGGAACTGGAGGGCCCACACCGCCGTGAGGATCACCAGCCCCGTCCAGATCAGCGCGGCCCACGAGAGCTTGCGCCGAAGCCAACCAATGTCCGATGCCGCTGTCGGAAATTCCTGATCCATGGGGGTGCTCCAGTTCGTCGAGCCCTTGGTGACCGAACTACTGGGCTCCGCGCCGATCGCTTGGCGCAATCTGCTCATGACTTTCTATCAGACCGAGCCCCCGACGGGCAACGCGGAATGCCCCCGCGCCACGATTTAAGACAAGCTGGCGTGCTTTGACCACAAAGTGCATGAGCCGATCGGCCTCTTTGCCTTGTCCGAAGATCCTGGGGTGATGGGTGGCCAGGCCCATCGTGGCAAAATCTCCGCTTTTCGTCAGAGACCCGATGCCATGACTGCAGTCGTCATCAGCGGTACTGGGCTGTACCAGCCGCCCCATACCATCACCAACGCTGAGCTGGTGGAATCGTTCAACGCCTACGTTGACCACTACAACACCGAGCACGCCAGCGAGATCGAAGCGGGCACCTTGACGGCGCTGGCTCCCTCCAGCGTGGAGTTCATCGAGAAGGCCTCGGGCATCAAGCAGCGCTACGTGATGGAGAAGTCCGGCATCCTGGACCCCAAGCGCATGTACCCGCGCTTGCAATCACGCACTGATGACGAGCTGTCCATGCTGGCCGAGATCGGCGTGGAGGCCGCCAAGAAGGCCCTGGCCGCAGCCGGCAAGACCGGTGCCGACGTCGACGGCGTGATCTGTGCCTGCTCCAACCTGCAGCGCGCCTATCCGGCCATCGCCATCGAGATCCAGAACGCCATTGGCGCCAAGGGCTATGCCTTCGACATGAACGTGGCCTGCTCGGCTGCGACCTTCGGCCTGGAGCAGGCGGTCAACGCGGTCAAGTCCGGCTCGGCCAAGTGCGTGCTGGTGGTCAATCCCGAGATCACCTCCGGCCACCAGGAATGGAAGGACCGCGACTGCCATTTCATCTTCGGTGACGTGGCCACGGCCACCGTGATCGAGCGCGCCGACACCGCCACCTCGGCCGACCAGTGGGACGTGCTGGGCTCGCAACTGGCCACGCAGTTCTCCAACAACATCCGCAACAACTTCGGCTACCTCAACCGCAGCGAAGACAGCGACCCCAAGGCCCGCGACAAGACCTTCCGCCAGGAAGGCCGCAAGGTGTTCAAGGAAGTCGTGCCCATCGCCTCGGCCCACATCGAGTCGCAACTGCAGACGCTGAGCATCCAGCCCTCCGATGTGCGCCGCTTCTGGCTGCACCAGGCCAATCTGTCGATGAACCAGTTGATCGTCAAGAAGCTCATCGGTGGCGAGGTCACCCCCGAGCTTGCGCCGTTGATCCTGGACGAGTATGCCAACACCTCGTCGGCTGGCTCCATCATCGCCTTTCACCTGCACCATGGCGACATGAGGCCGGGCGAGCTGGGCGTGATCTGCTCCTTTGGCGCGGGCTACTCGGTGGGCAGCGTGGTGGTGCGCAAGCGCTGATCTCCCAGAGCGACCGAGCGATCCCCCATCGGGCGGAGTGGCCACGCAGGCACAATCCCCGTACCCCGACCCTATATTGACCATTGGCCGACCATGGCCCGCCGGGTGAACCTGCGGGCCTTTTTCTTGCCCCATCATGAGCCAAGATTTCACCTTCTACTGGCACGACTACGAAACCTTCGGCCGCGTGCCGCGCCGTGACCGGCCCTCGCAGTTCGCCGGCATCCGCACCGATGCGGATCTCAACGAGATCGGGCAGCCGCTGATGCAGTATTGCCAGCCTGCGCCCGACTCGCTGCCGGATCCGGAGTCCTGCCTGCTCACGGGCATCCTGCCGCAGACCTGCCTGGAGCGCGGTGTGCCCGAGTACCGCTTTGCCGATGCCATCGAGCGCGAGCTGGCGCTGCCGGGCACGGTGGGCGTGGGCTACAACACCATCCGCTTCGACGACGAGGTCACGCGCCATCTCTTCTGGCGCAACCTGATCGACCCCTATGCCCGCGAATGGCAGAACGGCTGTGGCCGCTGGGACTTGCTCGACGTGGTGCGCTGTACCTGGGCCTTGCGCCCCGAGGGCATCAACTGGCCTTCACATGAAGATGGGCGCCCGTCCTTCAAGCTGGAGCACCTGACGGCCGCCAATGGCCTGAGCCACGAGGCCGCGCACGATGCCTTGTCTGACGTGCGCGCCACCATTGGCCTGGCTCGTTTGATCAAGCAGGCCCAGCCCAAGCTGTGGGACTTTTGCCTGAAGCTGCGCAAGAAAGATGCTGTGCTGGCCGAGGCTGGCCTGGACAAGCCGCGTTCATCGTGGCGGCCCTTTTTGCACATCTCCGGCATGTTCGGCCCCGAGCGAGGCTGCATGGCCCTGGTCTACCCGCTGGCGCAGCATCCATCGAACAAGAACGAGATCCTGGTATGGGACCTGGCCCATGATCCCGCCGAGCTGTTTGCGCTGAGCGCTGCCGACATCCGCCTGCGCCTGTTCACCAAGACGGCTGATCTGCCCGAAGGCGTGACGCGCCTGCCCGTCAAGAGCGTGCACATCAACAAGTCACCCATCGTGATCGGCAACCTCAAGATCCTGAGCCCGGCCTTGATCGCCAAGTGGGGCTTGAACCTGGAGCAGGCAGCCGCACATGCCGAGCTCGCGGCCGAGCGTGCGGCCAGCATGGATGGCATCTGGGCCGAGCTGTACGCGCGCGACGACAAGCGTGAACCCGCCGATGTGGACGAAGACCTCTACGGTGGCTTCGTGGGCAACGAGGACCGCCGCGTGCTGCAACGCCTGCGCGGCCTGTCGCCGCAGCAACTGGCCGAGCGCACGCCGGGTTTCGTGGACGAGCGGCTGGAGGAACTGCTGTTCCGCTACCGTGCCCGCAACTTCCCCGACACCTTGAGCGAGGCTGAGCAGGCGCGCTGGCATGAGTTGCGCGTGGCGCGCTTGCACGAGGGGCAGGGTGGTGGCTTGTCGCTGTCGGCCTTCTTCGAGCGCATCGATGCCTTGAGCGAAACCTTGCCAGAAGACGATGAGCGTGGCCAGGACATTCTGGGGGCGCTGTACGACTATGCCGAACAGATCGCGCCCTGATGCGCGCCCTGATGCGCACCATGATGGCGGTGGTGCCCGGCCTGGCGTGACCACGCTGGTGCCCGTCATCCGCAGCGCGCCGTCGCATCTGCGTTACCTCACGGGCTACCCGCCGCACTTGCTGCAACAGGTGCAAAAGCTCATCGTCGAGGGCACGCTGGCCGAGACGCTGGCACGCCGCTATCCGGATCGGCACAGCATCCAGTCGGACTCGGCCTTGTACGAGTACGTGATGGACCTCAAGGCGCGCCACATGCGCCATGCCGACCAGATCAGCAAGGTGGCCTATGACAACAAGCTCAAGGTCATCACGCAGGCGCTGGGCACGCACACGGCCGTGTCACGCGTGCAGGGCGGCAAGCTCAAGGCCAAGCGCGAGATCCGCGTGGCCAGCCTGTTCAAGGACACGGCGCCCGAGTTCCTGCGCATGATCGCCGTGCATGAGCTGGCCCACTTGAAAGAGAAGGCCCATGACAAGGCCTTCTACCAGCTGTGCCTGCACATGGAACCCCACTACCACCAGTACGAGTTCGACCTGCGCCTCCATCTCGTGGCGCAGGATCTGGCCAGGCTCAATGACGTCAAGCCCGCAGGGCCTGAGGCACCGCAGTCGACGCAGCTTGAGTGATCCGCTGCCAGTGCGCCTGCAGATTGGGCGCGACGCGATCGGCATCGGTGACCACGGACATGTGGCCCAGCCCAGGCAGGGTCTCCACCAGCGCATGACTGTTTACGCGAGCCAGGCGGCGTGTCATCTCCAGGGCCGGCAGGCGGGTGCGCTCGCCGTGCACCAGGGTCAGGGGCACATCGACGCGGAAGTCTTCGAAGGCACGGGGCAGGCTGCCGATCAGGTTGACCTCCTGCGACATCTTCCAGCCGAAGGCGCGCATGGGGGCCTTGACCTTGTCGGGCATGAGAGACCAGGCACCGGGGCCGTTCCAGTAATTGATGAAGGCTTCCAGCCATTCGTCGGTGCCGCCGTGCTCTGCCTTGGTGAAGACGCTGCCTTCGCCATACATGGTGCGCATCTCGACGCCGAGTTCGCCATCCAGCTCGTCCTGTACCTTGCGCAGTGAGCCGAACATCACCGGCTCGTACAGCCACAGCGACTTGATGGGCAGATCTCGGTCGAGCGTCAGCAGCAGCGCCAGCAGGCCGCCATAGGAGTGGGCCACGAGATGCAGGCCGCTGGTGTCCGAGGGGATCTGCTGGCGGATGTGCGCCAGGTCCATGTCCATGGTGAAGGGCGTGCCGGCTGGCATCAGGTCGTCAGGCGCATAGCCACGGTTGACGACGGCCAGGCTGCGCATGCCTTCGGGCACGGTGGCCATCAGGCGCTTCCACATGAAAGGGCCCATGCCCGTGGAGTGGACGAACAAGGCGGTGTCTTGTTGAGCTTGGCTCATGTGCTGTCTCCAAGAAATACTTGCATAAAAGAAGTATTTAGCGGAGTATATGGACGAAACTTCAACCCTGCAACTCAGCGGGTCAACTCGTCGAAACAAACCACCACAACCACCATGCGCCGCACCTCTTTCGCCGACATGAGCTGCTCCATTGCCCGCACCTTGGAGATCGTGGGCGAGTGGTGGACATTCCTGATCGTGCGCGAAGCCTTCTTTGGCAGCCGCAAGTTCGGCGAGTTCGAGCGTGCGCTGGGCATCGCGCCCAATGTGCTCACGCAGCGCCTGGCCAAGCTCGTGGAGGGCGGCATCCTGGTGGTGGAGAGCACCAGCCAGAATGGCAAGGCCCTGTCTTATCGGCTGAGCCCCAAGGGGCGGGATCTGTTCCCGGTGCTGGTGGCCATGCTGCAATGGGGCGACAAGCACGCCAGCGGACCAGAAGGGCCGCCCGTGCGCATCGTCGAGCGCCGCACCGGGCAAGCCATCGCGCCCATGGTGATGCGTGCGGCCAGTGGCGAGGCGCTGGACGTGTCGGAGGTGATGCCGGTGCCCGGGCCCGGAGCGGGTGAGGCCGTGCGCAGGCGCATGGCTGAAGTGGCGGAGTTGACGCAGAGCCGGCGTAAGGCTTGAGCCCGGCCTTTCAGGCTGTCCACAGCAGGGGCTTGTTCACCATCAGGTAGAAAACGGCCAGCATGGCCAGGAAAGCCGGGTAGCCCAACCATTCCCACAGGTGCGCCTGACGCTGGTACGAGGGTGGCAGTGCCCGGCCCGAGGCTTGGGCCTGGGCGCTGCTGCTGGCCATGCGCCATTGCAGCCAGACCACAGGCAACCAGCACAAGCCGGCCAGCACATAGAGCATGATGGCCGTCAGCAGCCAGGGCGTGTGCCAGGACCAGCCGGCCATGTGTGCCAGCCACAAACCAGAAAGCGGCTGCACGATGCCTGCGGGCGTGGTGAACCACCAGTCGGCGCGAACGACAAGCCTGCACACCACAGCCTGCGCCGCGACCGACCCGCTGCGGTTGGTGAAGAACATGAAGAACGCCGAGCCAAAGCCTGTGCCCACCAGCAGCACGCTTGACACGATGTGGAGCCACTTGAGGACGAGATAGGTGTTCATGTGCGGGGGCTGGCCTGTAACGTGCCAATCGCGTTTGGGCCGGGTTCAATGCCATGAGGTGCTCACCAGGTGTTGGTAGCCAATGGGTTCGCGGCCGAGCAGGGCGGCGAAAGGCTGTGGTGCGGCCACATTGTCTTGTTGCATCAAGGCCAGTGTGTCGGTGCAAAAAGGCAGAGCCGGGATCTGGTCACCAATGCGCGCGCTCAAGGTGGTCAGGAGGTCTGGCAAAGGCAGCACCAAGGCACGCCCCTTGCCCAGCTGGTGGCGCAGGCTGGCCACGAGCTCGAGCATGCTCAAGGGCGCCAGGCCAACACACGGCATGATGCCCCTGAAAGTGCGAGACTCGCCCAGCAAGCGCGTCACGGCATCGGCCAGATCGCCAACTGCCACGGGCTGTACGCGTGCCCTGGACATGGCGCGCGGCAGCATCAAGGCGGGGCATTGCGCCAGTGCCATGAACAGCTTGCTGCCGTCGCCTCCGGCGCCGAACACGATGCTGGGGCGCAGTATGGCGGCGTCAAGCAGCCCTTGTGCGTTGAGGCTCAGCAGATGCTGCTCGGCCGCAAGCTTGGTCGTGGCGTAGAGCACCTTGCTGTGGTCGATGCCCAGAGCCGAGATGTGGATCACCCGGCGGACCCCAGCCTGGGCGCACGCATTGAACAAGGCCTTGGGGGTGTCGGTGTGCACCGCCTGGATGGGGCGTTGTCTTGTGTCTCTGAGAACGCCCACTGCATTGATGACGGCGTCGATGCCTTGAAGCCGATCACGCCAGGCGGCGGCATCGGTGTCCCGATTGAAGTCCACGGTGATGGACTGCGTCGAGCCATGAGGTGGCTTTGAGGTGGTGGGACGCACCTGGTGTCCGGCCTGGGCCAGTGCGCGGTGAATGTGGCGCCCGATGAAGCCAGAGGTACCACACAGCAGGATGTTCATGACGGGTCTCCGTTTTGATTGAGCATGATGCGCACCTGGCCCCACACCTGGCGAGAGATGACGGCCACCGAGGTGAACACGCCAGCGAACACCAGCCACAGGGCGCGGCGAAGCGTGTCGACCACTGGGGTGCCTTCATTGAATTCGCCGAAGGTCAGCATGAGGAGCAAGGTGCCGCAGACAGCCAGAACATAAGCGCTGCGCACCCAGAATTCAGCGCCACCCTCTGCATTGCACAGGGAATGCAGCACCTTGATCAGGATGGGCTTGAGGTAAGTGATGGCCAATAGCGGGCCTGCCGCGGCAATGAGCAGGGAAAGGAGAAAGAGGGCGGTGTTCATGATGGGCTCCTTTCGGTCAGAGTTGGATATCAAAGGTATTGTCGTTTTATTTTGAAATTTCAGTATTAAAAGAAATATTGAGACAAAAAAATGAGGCTCAACCTCGCACGAATTTCTGGATGCTGGCACCCATGCGCAGCACCTTCTCAAGCGTGCTGGGCGACAGGCGCAGCATCTCGTCAGACCAAGACCCCAGCGCTTCCATCAGCCTGAGTGTTTCATGCACACGGTCTTGCGCGTCGGCGGCTTCCTTGCTGAATTCGGGCTGCTTGACCAGATCCTGAAGCATGCGCGTGGTCGGGTCGAACTCTCGCTCCTTGCGCTCGCGAACCACCGTGCGGAACAACTCCCATACGTCGGTAGATGTCTCGAAGTAGTCACGGCGGTCTCCCAGCACCTGAGTGGTGCGTACCAGCTTCCAGTTGACCAGCTCCTTGAGGCTGGTGCTGACATTCGAGCGCGCCACGCCCAGCGTTTCGGCAATCTCTTCGGCGTGCAAGGGCTTGCCGTGAAAGAACAGCAGGGCGTGGATCTGGGCCACGGTGCGGTTGACGCCCCACGCGGAGCCCATCTCACCCCAGTGAACCACAAACTTGCTGGCGACTTTGCTCAATTCCATGTCGCCCAGTCTATCTTGTTTGTTATTTCTGTCAATACTGAAATTTCAAGGGTGAATGTCCGGGAATGGCGAGTTGTCCACCGTGGCGGCCGAAGCTGGCTCCGAAGCCCCGGACGCGGCACTCGGCGGCGTCGGGATCAGCGTGCGGTTGATGACCTGATCATCCAGGCCAAGCGAGGGAATGAAGCCACCATTGGCCCACTCTGCATAGCGCCAGTCACGCTCGCTGCGCACCAGGCCATCTTCGGGCGGGCCGATCTCTCGCACGGGCTCATGCGACAGTGCCGTGGCCATGAACTGGATCCAGGTGGGCAGGGCCAGCGAGGCACCCGAGCTGTGGCCGCCGAGCGATTGAGGCTTGTCGTAGCCCACCCAGACGACAGCCACCAGGTTGGGCTGGAAACCGGCGAACCAGGCATCGACCACGTCGTTGGTGGTGCCGGTCTTGCCATACAGATCGGGGCGCTTGAGTTGGGCCTGGGCGCGTGCCGCTGTGCCGCTGCGCGCCACCTCCTGCAGCAGCGAAGCCGTCATGAAGGCATTGCGCGCGGGGATGACACGCTGGGTTTCGTCCATCAAAGCGGGTGGGGCTTCGAACACGGCCTTGCCCTCCGCATCGGTGATGCGCTTGATGACCACCGGTGTCACCTTCAGGCCGCCATTGGCGATCACGGCGTAGGCGCTGGCCAACTGCAAGGGCGTGGTGGAGCCGGCGCCCAGGGCAAGCGTGAGGTTGTTGGGTTGTTTGTCGACATCGAAGCCGTAGTGGCCAGTCCATTCGCGTGCGGCATCCGGGCCCATCAACTGCACCAGGCGGATGCTCACCAGGTTCTTGGATCGCGCCAGGGCTTCACGCAGCGTGATCGGGCCATCGGCACTGCCGTCGGCGTTCTGCGGGTTCCAGTCACCCAGGCCGGTCAGGGGGGCGTCGTTGATGATGGTCTCGGGCATCACGCCGTTTTCCATCGCGGCGGCATAGAGGAAGGGCTTGTAGCTGGAGCCGGGCTGGCGCCAGCCTTGGGTCGCGTGGTTGAACTGGTTGGCGCGGAAGTCGAAGCCGCCAACCAGGGCGTGCACTTCGCCGTCATGCGGGTTGAGGGCAACCAGCGCGCTTTCGGCTTCAGGCCATTGCGTGATCGTCCAGTCCTTGCCGAGCTGCAGCAGGCGGACCACCGAGCCACGGCTGATCTTGAGCTTGTTGCTGGCTTTGGAGGAGAGACCCGCCTGAGCCTGGCGCAGGCCTTTGCCGCTGATGTTGATGACCTCGCCCGAGGCCAGCACGGCCGTCACGCGCTTGGGTGAGGCGTCGGTCACGATGGCGATCTTGAGGACCTCGTCGTCGTTGTACTCCGCCAGGGCCTGGGCGACGGCGGGGTCGCTGTCTTCCAGATTGCCGTCAAGGTCTTCGTGGTCTTCGGGGCCACGCCAGGCTTGCTGCAACTCACGGTCGATCAGAGTCTTGCGAACAGCCTTGTAGGCCGCTTCCTGCTCCTTGGCACGCAAGGTGGTGATCACCTTCATGCCGGTGCTGTAGGCCGCATCGCCATAGCGTGCAAAGACCTGGGCGCGGGCCATCTCGGCCACGAACTCGGCGTGCACGTCCATCTCGCCTGGGCTGCGCACGCTGAGCTTTTCAGCCTTGGCGGCTTCGTATTGCCCATCGTTGAGCACGCCCTGGCTGTGCATGCGCATGAGCGCCACCAGTTGCCGTGCCCTTGCCCGTTCGGGGTTGCGGATCGGGTTGACGTTGGATGGGTTCTGGGGAAGGCCTGCGAGCATCGCGCATTCGGCGGCCGACAACTCGCTCAAGGGCTTGCCGAAGTAGGTCTGGGCGGCTTCCGCGAAGCCATAGGCACGGGCGCCCAGGTAGATCTGGTTCATGTAGAGCTCCAGGATCTGGTCCTTGCTGAGCTCGTGCTCGATCTTGAGCGACAGCATGGCCTCCTTGAGCTTGCGGCTGATGGTCTTCTCGCGCGTGAGGAAGAAGGTGCGTGCGACCTGCTGGGTGATGGTCGAGGCGCCTTGCGTGCGGCCACCGGTGAGGTTGGCCACGACGGCGCGCAGCACGCCCACCACGTCGATGCCCGGGTGGTCGTAGAAGCGCGAGTCTTCAACGGCGAGCAGGCTGTCGCGCATCAGCTTGGGGATCTGCGCGAAGGGCAGGTACTGGCGCTTCTCATTGCCGAAGCCGCCGATCTCGACGCCATCGGCCGTGTACACCCGCAGCGGCTGCTTGGGCTGGTAGTGCGCCAGGCCGCGTGTATCGGGCAACTGGGGGTAGAGCACCGCGATGGAGAGCAGCAGGGCCAGCATCCCGATCGCGGCAGCCGTGGCGGCCAGCCAGGCCAGCTTCATCCAGACGGGGCGGCCGGTGTCAGGGGCCGGTGACGACATCTCTTCCAACATCTCTTCCAACTTCTCGGACATGCAGGGATCCTATGGGTACGGCCGCCGGCCACAGCCAGGGGCGCGCTGGATTATCGGCCCAGGATCGATGCCGTCCGTCACAAAAGGTGTGCCCCATTACGAGGGGATAGAGGGGCGGATTTCCGGTCAGGCCGTCAAGGCCAGGATGACGGGCGTGCTGATCGCTGCCCCGGCCGTGGAGAGCACCAGGCTGGCGGCCACAGGGCCTTCCATCACCCGGAAATAGCGTGACATCAGGTAGACGTTGGCGCCCACCGAGATCGAGCCCAACAGGACCACGGCGCTGGTCTCCATGCGGCCCAGGCCCAGCATGCGGGCCAGCAGCCACACGACCAGCGGTTGCACCACCAGCTTCATGGCCGTCATGGCCAGGCTTGTTCGCCAGTGCGTGCGGATGCCATGTTCGGCCAGGCCAAGGCCCAGGGTGAACAAGGCCAGAGGCGTGGCGATGTCGGCCAGCCAGGTCAGTGGCAGTTTGACCGGAGGTGGCAGCGTCCAGCCCATCAGCCCGACACCCGTGCCGCTGAGGATGGCGATGATCAAGGGGTTGGTCAGCACGCTCTTGAGCGTGGCCTGGAACCCCGCCAGCGAAGGGCTGCCATGACGCGCCCATTCCACCGACACGGTGACCAGCGTCCACAAGGTCAGCGAGTTGAAGACCAGCACCAGAGCGACGGTGGGGATGGCCGCCGGGCCCAGCGTGATCTTGGCCAGAGGCAGGCCCAGGAGGGCGTTGTTGGAGAAGATCGCGGCCAGCGCAAACAGGGACTGCGAAACGCCATCCAGCCTGAAGAACTTCCGGGCCAGCAGGCGAGCCAGAACGAAGACCACCAGGCAGCTGCCGAAGAAGGCGATGAGCACGCGCCAATCCACCGGGGGCAGGCGCGAGAGATCGCTCATCAGCAGAAAGAGCAGGGCCGGTAAAGCCACATTGAACACGAAGCGCGACAGCCATTCGTTGATGGCGTCCGGCCACTTCAGCCAGCGGGTGAGCCCATACCCCAGCCCGACGATCAGGAACATCGGGGCGCAGAGCTGGAGGTAGTGCCAGATGGTGGCAAAGAGGGCGAGCATGGCGGCGAGACTTTAACCCGCCATAGCTTGCCCATGCCTTGTCCTTGTTCAGTGGCCTTTCTTGACGCTGAGCTTGTAGGTGATGTCTTGCACGGTGCCGGGCTTGCAACCTGTTGCCACCCAGTGCACCGTGTGCGGGCCGCCGGGCAAAGGTGGCAGGGCAAAGTAGTAGCCTTGCTCCGAAGAAGGCGTGAGCTTGAGTTGCGGCACGGTGGTTGCATCCACGCCGTAGATGTTGTCCACGGGCAGCTGGATGTCGAACAGCGGAGACAGCGAGCCGGGCGTGCCGGTGAAGAACTGCTTGGTACCAGGGATGGTTTTGCCGTCCAGGGTGAGGGTGATCGTGACAGGATCGGTGCAGGCCGCCTGGGCGCGGACATAGGCTTCGGTGCGGGTCTCCGGCGTGTCGCTCAGAAAAGCGCCATAGAAGGAGTTGACCAGTGGGATGAAGAGGAACTTGCCGGCGGGGATGTCGCAGCTGCGGGTGACCGGATCAGTGCCGAAGGTGCCGGCCAGGAACCAGATCGGGCCGGATTGGCTTTGAGCGCAGTGAGCGCCCGTCGTGTCGGTGACGGGGTTGGCGGCGGCGGGTGTTTGCAAGGCCCACTTCCACCAGGTCACGGCGACCTTGCCGGTGAGCGTGTCGAGGATGTCGGCGTGAGCTGCGGACGCGGCGGAAATGGCCAGGGCGAGCGCGATGCCTGTGCGGGTGAATGTCGATCTCATGTGTTTGCTTCCTTTCTTTCTGACGTCAGAGGTGGTGGAGGTCGCCTTGACCGAAAATCCAAGGCAAACGAGTGTCGATTAACGAGGAAAGATCCGCCTCCCCCTGAAACAGGTGGTGGGTCTGCTCTCAAGGAAGCTAATACGACAGGTTGAAGCCCCGCCAGTTGCGAGCAGGCGAAAAAAAACCCGCCAGGTTTGCTGGCGGGTTCGAGACCTCAGGTGACGCTGATGAATGATCAGGCAGCCTTCACTTCCTTGGCGGTCTCCACGTACTCTTCAATCTGGTTGAAGTTCATGTACTTGTAGATCTTGTCGGCGTCCTTGGTGATCACGCCGATTTCAGCCAGGTACTCGGCCGGCGTCGGCAGCTTGCCCAGCTTGGAAGCGACGGCGGTCAGTTCGGCCGAGCCCAGGAACACGTTGGTGTTCTTGCCCAGGCGGTTGGGGAAGTTACGCGTCGACGTGGAGATACAGGTCGAGCCTTCCTTGATCTGAGCCTGGTTGCCCATGCACAGCGAGCAGCCGGGCATTTCGGTGCGGGCGCCAGCGGTGCCGAAGGTGTTGTAGAAGCCTTCCTTGGTCAGCTCGGCGGCGTCCATCTTGGTGGGCGGAGCCACCCACAGACGCACCGGGATGTCCTTCTTGCCTTCCAGCAGCTTGCCGGCAGCACGGAAGTGACCGATGTTGGTCATGCACGAACCGATGAAGGCCTCGTCGATCTTGGTGCCAGCCACTTCGGACAGGAACTTGGCGTCGTCCGGGTCGTTCGGGCAGCAGACAATGGGTTCCTTGATGTCGGCCAGATCGATCTCGATCACGGCGGCGTACTCGGCGTCCTTGTCGGCTTCCAGCAGGTTGGGGTTGGCCAGCCAGGCTTCTTGCGCGTCGATACGGCGCTGCAGGGTGCGGGCATCGGCGTAACCGTCGGCGATCATGTTCTTCATCAGAACGATGTTCGACTTCAGGTACTCGGCGATGGGCTCCTTGTTCAGCTTGATGGTGCAACCAGCAGCGGAACGTTCAGCCGAAGCGTCGGACAGTTCGAACGCTTGCTCGACCTTCAGGTCAGGCAGGCCTTCGATTTCCAGCACGCGGCCCGAGAAGATGTTCTTCTTGCCGGCCTTGGCCACAGTCAGTAGACCGGCCTTGATGGCGTACAGGGGGATGGCATGCACCAGGTCACGCAGGGTGATGCCAGGCTGCATCTGGCCCTTGAAGCGCACCAGCACGGACTCGGGCATGTCCAGGGGCATCACGCCGGTGGCGGCCCCGAAGGCGACCAGGCCCGAGCCCGCTGGGAAGGAGATGCCGATGGGGAAGCGGGTGTGCGAGTCGCCACCGGTGCCGACGGTGTCGGGCAGCAGCAGGCGGTTCAGCCACGAGTGGATCACGCCGTCGCCAGGACGCAGGGCCACGCCGCCGCGGTTGCTGATGAAGGCGGGCAGTTCTCGGTGCATCTTCACGTCCACGGGCTTGGGGTAAGCGGCCGTGTGGCAGAACGATTGCATGACCAGATCGGCGCTGAAGCCCAGGCAGGCCAGGTCCTTCAGCTCATCACGCGTCATCGGGCCAGTGGTGTCTTGCGAACCCACGGTGGTCATCTTGGGTTCGCAGTAGGTACCGGGACGCACGCCTTGGCCTTCGGGCAGGCCACATGCACGGCCGACCATCTTCTGGGCCAGGGTGAAGCCCTTGCCGCTGTCCTTCGGAGCCTGGGGCAGACGGAACAGGGTCGAGGCGGGGAGGCCCAGGAACTCACGGGCCTTGCCGGTCAGCGAGCGGCCGATGATCAGGTTGATACGGCCACCAGCACGAACTTCGTCGAGCAGCACTTGCGACTTCAGGGCGAACTCGGTGACGACCTTGCCGCCCTTTTCGATCTTGCCCTCATAGGGGTAGATGTCGATGACGTCACCCATTTCGAAGCTGGACACGTCCACTTCGATGGGCAGCGAGCCGGAGTCTTCCTGCGTGTTGAAGAAGATGGGGGCGATCTTGCCGCCCAGGGTCACGCCGCCGAAGCGCTTGTTGGGCACGAAGGGGATGTCTTCGCCAGTGGCCCAGATCACGCTGTTGGTGGCCGACTTGCGCGAGGAGCCTGTACCGACCACGTCACCCACGTAGGCCACGAGGTTGCCCTTTTTCTTCAGGTCGTCGATGAACTGCATCGGGCCGCGCTTGCCGTCTTCCTCGGGCTTGAAGGCCGCGTCAGGACGGGTGTTCTTGAGCATCGCCAGATAGTGCATCGGGATGTCGGGGCGGCTCCAGGCGTCCGGTGCGGGCGACAGGTCGTCGGTGTTGGTTTCGCCAGGCACCTTGAACACGGTCACGGTGATCTTTTTGGCGACTTCGGGGCGGCTGGTGAACCATTCGGCGTCAGCCCACGATTGCATCACGGCCTTGGCGTTGGCATTGCCCGACTTGACCAGCTCGGCGACGTCGTGGAAGGCGTCGAACATCAGCAGGGTCTTCTTCAGGGCGTCAGCCGCGACGACACCGACTTCAGCGTCGGACAGCAGGTCGATCAGGGGCTTGACGTTGTAGCCGCCCACCATGGTGCCCAGCAGCTCGGTGGCCTTGGCCTTGGAGATCAGGCCGACCTTGACGTCGCCATGGGCCACGGCCGACAGGAAGGAGGCCTTGACCTTGGCTGCGTCGTCCACACCAGGTGGCACGCGGTGCGTCAGCAGGTCCAGCAGGAAGGCGTCTTCACCAGCGGGCGGGTTCTTGATCAGTTCGATCAGTTCAGCGACTTGCTGGGCAGACAGGGCCAGAGGGGGGATACCCAGCGCGGCGCGCTCGGCAACGTGTTGGCGATAGGCTTGCAACATGTGGTTCACCTGGTTGGAAGAGGGCAATACGCTTCTTGACGCGCGCCGGCCGAATTCACCTTTGTGGGGCCATTTTTGGGGGCCTTTTTGGGGCAGTGCAGGCAAAGCGACGCGTCTCGGTGTCAGGGAAATGCAATTTCCGTGCAGCCTGCGATTATCGCTTACCAGGGGTCCCTTCCGGTAGATACCCCAGGGAAAAGTGCGTCAAGCCGGGCCAAAAAGAAAGAAAGCACCCATTTGCGTGGGTGCTTTGCAGTGGGTGGCGCAAAGGGCGCCTGAGCGCCGTCTGGCTTACTGATTGCCGGCGGGTTGGGGCGTGCCAAAGATCGATTCGCGCGGCGGTTGCTTGGCCAATTCGGCCTCGGCAGCACGCTGGGTGTCGTTGGCGCAGCCATCGACCAGGCGACGGCCGGCCTTGACGTCCATCAGCATGGACTTGGTCAGGATCTGGATCAGCAGGGTGCCGCCTTTGACGTCTTCCAGACGGATGGCGCCGGTGCTGGAAAGAACCGGCTTCATGATCCAGGACTGCTTGCCCAGGGTCAGGTCGAAGTAGCCCTTGTTCTTGGTGTTGGCACCCACCGAGACACGCTTGCCGAATTCGCACTCATAGCTGCCGACCATCACGCGGTCGGCGGCCTGCAGTTGCTCTGGCGTGGCATCGGGCAGGGCCACGAACTTCTCGGACAGGATCTTTTTCGAGGCGCGCGCGGCGTGCGCCAGTTGCGGGCCGAAAGTGGCGGCCACCATGCCCAGCACCATGCCGACCGATAGGGCCAGGGTGCGGATGCGTTGGTAGCGTTGGTGGCGGGATGTGGGCTTCGTCATGGCTGCGTCTTGCTCAAACAAACACGGGCGTTGGCCTGCGGGGAACCCGAGCGACGGGCCGGGTGGCGGTCGATCGTGCTGACAGGCGCCGATCTTGCCATTGATCTGAGGGCCGAAATCGTGAGAAGAACGCTCACTTGTACCGATATTCGTTTTCGGCAGATGCAATGTGAAAAGCCCTCGCCGGAGGGCAAGGGCTTCAGAACGTATCGCCCGGCACGCGCACCCAGCCTTCCATGAGGATGCGGGCACTGCGGCTCATGATGGCCTTGGTGACGGTCCATTGGCCGTTCACCTGCTTGGCCTGAGCACCGACACGCAGCGTGCCGGAGGGGTGACCAAAGCGCACGGCCTCGCGCTCGCCACCACCCGCTGCCTGGTTGACCAGGGTGCCAGGAATGGCCGATGCCGTGCCGATGGCCACGGCAGCCGTGCCCATCATGGCGTGGTGCAGCTTGCCCATCGAGAGGGCACGCACGAGCAGGTCGACGTCGGCCGCTTCAATGGTCTTGCCGCTCGATGCCTTGTAGGTGGTCGGCGGCGCCACGAAGGCGATCTTGGGCGTGTGCTGGCGGGTGGCGGCTTCTTCGGGCGTCTTGATCAGGCCCATGCGCAGGGCACCGGCCACCCGAATGGCTTCGAAGCGCTTGAGCGCGGCAGGGTCGTTGTTGATCTGCTCGCGCAGCTCGGTGCCGGTGTAGCCGATGTCCTTGGCATTGACGAACACGGTGGGGATGCCGGCCGTGATCATCGTGGCTTTGAGGGTGCCCCCTTTGACAACGAACTCAGGGACTTCCAGTTCGTCGACCAGGTTGCCCGTGGGAAACATCGAGCCGCCTTCATCGCCATCGTCGGATGGGTCCATGAACTCGAGCACGATCTCGGCGGCCGGGAAGGTCACGCCATCGAGTTCGAAGTCGCCGGTCTCCTGCACCTGGCCGTTCGTGACGGGCACGTGCGCGATGATGGTCTTTTTGATGTTGGCCTGCCAGATGCGGACCACGCACACGCCGTTGTCGGGAACGCGCGCAGGATCGATCAGGCCGGCGTGGATGGCGAAAGCGCCAGCCGCCGTGGACAGGTTGCCGCAGTTGCCCGACCAGTCCACGAAAGCCTTGTCGATGGCGACCTGGCCGTAGAGGTAGTCCACATCGTGATCGGGCACACTGGCCTTGGACAGGATCACGCACTTGCTGGTGCTGGACGTGGCGCCGCCCATGCCGTCGATGTGCGCCGCATACGGGTCAGGGCTGCCGATCACGCGCATGAAGAGCTTGTCACGTGCTTCGCCGGGTACTTGGCAAGAGGTGGGCAGGTCCTGCAGGCGGAGGAACACGCCCTTGCTGGTGCCGCCACGGATGTAGGTGGCGGGTATCTTGATTTGTGCGGGGTGAGCCATTCAGCGCTCCTTCAATTCACATGATGCCAAAGCGCGCAAATCCATGCGTGGCTCCAGCCTGATCCAGCGGACGCCACGGATCTGGCTTGGCCAGTCCGTAGGCGTCGCCCCCTTGAGGGGGAGGTGCTAGAGGCACCTCGGGGGTGGTCACTTGTTCGCTGCCAGGAAGTCCTGGGCGAAGCGTTGCAGCACGCCACCTGCTTCGTACACCGACACCTCTTCGGCCGTATCCAGTCGGCAGGTCATCGGGACTTTGACCACTTCGCCATCCTTGCGATGGATGACCAGCGTCAGATCCGCGCGGGGTTTGAGTTCGCCTTCCACGTCGTAGGTCTCGGTGCCATCGAGCTTCAAGGTCAGGCGGTTGGTGCCAGCCTTGAACTCCAGCGGCAGCACGCCCATGCCGATCAGGTTGGTGCGGTGGATGCGCTCGAAGCCTTCGGCCACCACGGTTTCCACGCCGGCCAAACGTACGCCCTTGGCTGCCCAGTCACGCGAAGAGCCTTGGCCGTAATCGGCGCCGGCGATGATGATCAGCGGCTGCTTGCGGTTGAGGTAGGTCTCCATGGCCTCCCACATGCGCATCACCTTGCCCTCGGGCTCCACGCGGGCCAGCGAGCCGGGCTTCACCTTGCCTTCGGCATCACGCACCATCTCGTTCTTGAGCGAGGGGTTGGCAAATGTGGCGCGCATGGCGGTGAGGTGGTCGCCGCGGTGGGTGGCGTAGGAGTTGAAGTCCTCTTCCGGCAGGCCCATCTTGTGCAGATACTCGCCGGCCGCGCTGTTCATCAAGATGGCGTTGGAAGGCGAGAGGTGGTCGGTCGTGATGTTGTCCGGCAGGATGGCCAGCGGGCGCATGCCCTTCAAGGTGCGTGGGTTGGCGGCCAGCGCACCGACGCCTTCGGTGTCCCAGTAAGGCGGGCGGCGGATGTAGGTGGACTGTGGACGCCAGTCGTACTGCGGCGCCACCGTCTCGCCCTTGTCGGCCTTGATGGCGAACATCGGGTCGTAGACGGCACGGTATTGCTCGGGTTTCACCGCCACCTTGACCACGGCATCGATCTCTTCATCGGTCGGCCAGATGTCCTTGAGGCGGATCTCCTTGCCATCGACGACCGTCAGCACATCGTTCTCGATGTCAAAGCGCACGGTGCCCGCGATGGCATAAGCCACGACCAGCGGCGGTGAGGCCAGGAAGGCCTGCTTGGCATAGGGGTGGATGCGACCGTCGAAGTTGCGGTTGCCCGAAAGCACGGCGGTGGCGTAGAGGTCGCGGTCGATGATCTCTTTTTGGATGACCGGATCGAGCGCGCCAGACATGCCATTGCAGGTCGTGCAGGCAAAAGCCACGATGCCAAAGCCCAACTTCTCCAGATCTTCAAGCAGGCCGGCTTCCTTCAGGTACAGCTCCACCGCCTTCGAGCCGGGGGCGAGGGACGACTTCACCCAGGGCTTGCGCGTGAGGCCCAGCTTGTTGGCATTGCGGGCCAGCAGCGCTGCGGCGATCACATTGCGTGGGTTGGAGGTGTTGGTGCAGCTGGTGATGGCGGCGATGATCACGGCGCCATCAGGCATCGTGCCTTCGCTGGCAGCAGGCATGGCCCACTTGCCGGCGATGCCCTTGGTGGCCAGATCGGCCGTGGCCACGCGTGCATGCGGGTTCGACGGGCCCGCCATGTTGCGCACGACGCTGGAGAGGTCAAAGCTCAGGTCACGTTCGTACACGGCGTCCTTGAGCGAGTCAGACCACAGGCCAGCGGTCTTGGCATAGGTCTCGACCAGCTTGACTTGTTCAGCCGTGCGGCCGGTCAGTGTCAGGTAGTCCAGCGTCTGTTCGTCGATGCTGAACATGGCGGCGGTGGCGCCGTACTCGGGGGCCATGTTCGAGATGGTGGCGCGGTCGCCAATCGTCAGGCTCGATGCGCCTTCGCCGTAGAACTCGAGGTAGGCGCCCACAACCTTGGCTCTACGCAGGAACTCGGTGAGCGCCAGCACCACGTCCGTGGCCGTGATGCCAGGTTGACGCTTGCCCGTGAGCTTCACGCCGACGATCTCGGGCAGGCGCATCCAGGATGCGCGGCCCAGCATCACGTTCTCGGCCTCCAAGCCGCCCACGCCGATGGCGATCACGCCCAATGCATCGACGTGCGGGGTGTGCGAGTCCGTGCCCACGCAGGTGTCGGGGTAGGCCACGCCCCTTTCACCGTCCATTTGTGCGTGGATCACGGGCGACATCTTCTCCAGATTGATCTGGTGCATGATGCCGTTGCCCGCTGGGATCACGTCCACATTGGCGAAGGCCTTCTTCGTCCACTCGATGAAGTGGAAGCGGTCTTCGTTGCGGCGCTCTTCGATGTCGCGGTTCTTCTGGAAGGCTTGCGGGTCAAAGCCACCGCACTCCACGGCCAGCGAGTGGTCCACGATCAGCTGCACGGGCACCACGGGGTTCACCTTGGCGGGGTCGCCGCCTTCCTTGGCAATGGCATCACGCAGGCCGGCCAAGTCCACCAACGCGGTTTGCCCGAGGATGTCGTGGCAGGCCACGCGGGCCGGGAACCAGGGGAAGTCGCGATCGCGCTTGCGCTCGATGATCTGGGTCAGGCACTCGGTGACGATGCTGGGATCGGCCTTGCGCACGATGTTCTCGGCATGCACGCGGGCGGTGTAGGGCAGCGTGGCCCAGGCGCCCGGCTTGATCGCTTCAACGGCGGCTTGGGTGTCGAAGTAGTCGAGCGAGGTGCCGGGCAGGGGCTTGCGGAATAGGGTGTTGATGTTGCTCATGGCCGTGGGGCTCAAGGTAAAAGGGCGCCTGAGGCGCCCCTTGCTGTGCTGAATTACTTGCGGTCCTTCAGTGGCACGAACTTCTGGTCTTCGGGGCCGGTGTAGTTGGCCGAAGGACGGATGATCTTGCCGTCGATGCGTTGCTCGATGATGTGGGCCGACCAGCCCGAGGTGCGGGCGATCACGAACAGCGGCGTGAACATGTCGGTGGGCACGCCCATCATGTGGTAGCTGACAGCGCTGAACCAGTCCAGGTTGGGGAACATCTTCTTGATTTCCCACATCACCGATTCCAGGCGCTCGGCGATGTCGTACATCTTGGTGTTGGCCTGTTCCTTGGACAGGTCTTCGGCGACCTTCTTGATGACCACGTTGCGGGGGTCGCTCACCGTGTAGACGGGGTGGCCGAAGCCGATCACGACTTCCTTCTTCTCGACGCGGGCACGGATGTCGGCCTCTGCCTCGTTGGGGTTGTCGTAGCGCTTCTGGATCTCGAAGGCGACTTCATTGGCGCCCCCGTGCTTGGGACCGCGCAGGGCGCCGATGGCGCCGCAGATGGCGGAGTAGATGTCCGAGCCCGTACCGGCGACCACGCGACCCGTGAAGGTCGAGGCGTTGAACTCGTGCTCGGCATACAGGATCAGCGAGGTGTGCATCGCGCGGACCCAGCTGTCACGGGGCTTCTCGCCGTGCAACAGGTGCAGGAAGTGGCCACCAATGGAGTCGTCGTCGGTCTCGACCTCGATGCGCTTGCCGTTGTAGGCGAAGTGGTACCAGTACAGCAGCATCGAACCCAGCGATGCCATCAGCTTGTCGGCGATGTCGCGGGCGCCGGGGTGGTTGTGGTCGTCCTTCTCGGGCTTGACACAGCCCAGCACGGACACGCCGGTGCGCATCACGTCCATCGGGTGAGACGAGGGCGGCAGTTGCTCCAGCGCGGCCTTCACGGCGGCAGGAATGCCGCGCAGCGACTTCAGCTTGGTCTTGTAGCTGGCCAGCTCGGCCACGGTGGGCAGCTTGCCGTGCACCAGCAGGTAGGCGATCTCTTCGAACTCGCAGGTGGTGGCGACGTCCAGGATGTCGTAGCCGCGGTAGGCCAGGTCATTGCCCGTGCGACCCACGGTACACAGCGCCGTGTTGCCGGCTGCGGTGCCCGACAGGGCGACGGACTTCTTGGGCTTGAAACCGGGTGTTGCAGTGGTTTCGGGCGTGGCGCTCATGGGATGCGTCTCCTGGAGAAGAAGGTTGAAGCAGGCGGTTTGAAACGGATTTACTTTTTGGCGGCGAACAGCGCGTCGAGCTTGCCTTCGAAGGCGTGGTAGCCGATGCGGTCGTACAGCTCTTCGCGAGTCTGCATGATGTCGACGACATTGCGCTGATGGCCATCTCGGCGAATGGCAGTGTAGACGGCCTCGGCGGCCTTGTTCATGGCGCGGAAGGCGCTCAAGGGGTAGAGCACCATGCCCACGCCGGTGGGGCGCAGATCGTCCACCGAGAACAGCGGGGTCTTGCCGAATTCGGTGATGTTGGCCAGCACCGGTACCTTCACGGCGCTGACGAATTTTTCATAGGTGGGCAGGTCGTAGGCGGCTTCGGCGAAGATGCCGTCGGCGCCGGCTTCAACGCACTTGATCGCACGCTCAATCGCTGCATCCACGCCATGCACCTGGATGGCGTCGGTGCGGGCGATCAGGAAGAAGCTCGCATCGGTCTTGGCGTCGGCGGCGGCCTTGACGCGGTCCACCATTTCATCGGTGGAGACGATTTCCTTGCCGGGGCGGTGGCCGCAGCGCTTGGCGCCCACCTGGTCTTCGATGTGGCAGGCAGCGGCGCCAGCCTTGATCAGGCTCTTGACGGTGCGCTCGATGTTGAAGGCCGAGGGACCGAAGCCCGTGTCGATGTCGACCAGCAGGGGCAGGTCGCAGACATCGGTGATGCGGCGGGTGTCGATCAGGACGTCGTCCAGCGTGTTGATGCCCAGGTCAGGCAGGCCCAGCGAGCCTGCGGCCACGCCGCCGCCCGAGAGGTAGATCGCCTTGTAGCCTGCACGCTTGGCCAGCAAGGCGTGGTTGGCGTTGATGGCGCCGATGATCTGCAGAGGGGATTCCTCTGCCAGGGCTTGGCGGAAACGGCCGCCAGGGGTCAGGGTGGACATGTCGGATCTCCAACTTGAACGGGTTGACCAGGTAAACGCAACGCCTGTGCCAGCGCATCAGCGAGCGCCCATGATGCACAGGATTCGTGCGTCTGGCCATGGCAACTGTTTGATTTTGCTGAAGATTTCAGTTTGTGGACGTGGTGGCACGTCCAGATGGGGTATGACTTTTCACTTGGTGATGTTTCTTTTTTGAAACAATGTTGCTGATATGTGGAACAATCGGTGGAACACGCTGAAACAGCGGCCCACCGGCCGCGTACCCATGACCTCCACGCTCACGCCTCGCGTTCCCGCTTCGCCCTTGCCACATGTGGTGGCAGTAGGCTTCAAGCGTATCAACAAGATGCTGCAGGAGCTGGCCCCCGACTTTGCCGATCGCGCCTCGGTCGATGTGCTGGACACGGGTTTCGAGCAGGCCGTCAGCCGCATCCGACTTATGCAGAGGCAGCGCCCTATCGACGTGGTGGTATCGGCCGGTTCCAACGGTGCTTATCTGCGCCAGCACCTGGATCTGCCGGTGGTGCTCGTCAAGGTCGGAGGCTTCGATGTGATGCAGGCGCTGGCGATGGCACGGCGCGTTTCCACGCACATCGGTCTGGTCACCTACGAGGGCATGGCGCCCGATCTCACGCCCTTTGCCGAGTCGCTGGATCTGGCCCTGGTACAGCGTACCTACCGTACCGAGGACGATGCACAGGCCTGCGTGATAGAGCTCAGGAACATGGGTGTGAAGGCCGTGATCGGGCCGGGGCTGGTGGCCGATCTGGCTGATCAGGCAGGGCAGGCCGGCGTCTTTTTGTATTCGACTGGCGCAGTGCGGGACGCGTTGGAGGATGCCGTCGAGGTGGCGCGGGCCTCGCGCATTGAGTTGGCCAAGCGCGAGCGCCTGGGCACCATCCTGGCGCAGTTGAGCGATGGCGTGATCGCGGTCGACCAGGCCGAGCGCATCCAGACGCTGAACCCCACGATGGCGCAATGGCTGGGCATCGCGTCCATGGCCTGGCTGGGTCGCAAGCTCAGCGAGGTCTGCCCCGAACTGAGCCTGCAGGCCACCCTGCGACTGGGCGTGCAGGAGCTGGAGAAGATCGAGCGCGTCAAGGGCAAGGTCCTGATCGTCAACCGCATGCCCATCGTTGAGCAGGGCGTGCTGACCGGCGCGGTGATCAGTTGCCAGGATCCGATCAGCATCCAGCGTGTGGACCGCCATATCCGAACGCGCATCAAGCCACATGCACCTGGCCCGCGCTATGAACTGGACCAGTTCCTTGGCGAGAGCCCGGCTGTGCAGCACATTCGCCAGATGGCGCTCAGCTGCGCGCAAAGCCAGGCCACGGTCTTGCTCATTGGCGAGAGTGGCACGGGCAAGGAGCTGATCGCGCAGGGCATCCACATGGCCAGTGAGCGCCGCGAGATGCCGTTTGTGGCCGTCAACTGTGCGGCGGTGTCTGAAACCCTGCTTGAAAGCGAGCTGTTCGGCTACGAAGAGGGGGCTTTCACGGGCGCGCGGCGTGGCGGCAAGATTGGCCTTTTCGAGGCCGCCCACAACGGCACGCTGTTTCTGGACGAGGTCGGCGAGATGCCCGTGTCCTTGCAGACACGGCTGTTGCGCATGCTGCAGGAGCGCGAGGTGCTGCGTGTGGGCGCGACCGAACCCACGCCCGTCAATGTGCGCGTGATCGCGGCCACGCACCGTGATCTGCGCCAGCAGGTGGATCAAGGGCAATTCCGGCTGGACCTGTACTATCGCCTCAACATCCTGCGTCTGGACGTGCCGCCCCTGCGCGAACGGCCAGGGGACATCGCCCCCATCGCGCGGGCCTTGCACTACAAGCTGTGTCAACGCCTGTCGCTCGATGCGCGCCTCACGCAAGGTCTGATCGACACGATGGTGGCGCAAGCCAAGACCTATGACTGGCCGGGCAATGTGCGTGAACTCGAAAACCTGATCGAGCGTGTGATCGCCTATGCCGGGTCGCATCGGGCGATGCCCTCAAGCCATCAGGCCAGGCCAGATGAGTGGGCCGGCTTCCTGGCCGCAGCCGTGCCTGAGTTGCTGCGAAGCCCGCATGGGTCGGCTGATGCGGCCACCTCACCCACGCCAGCGCAGCCGGGGGCGCTTCTCAAGCGCCAGCAGGCGAAGGCCGAGCGCGCGGAAATCCAGCGTGTGCTGACCGAATGCGATGGTGACCGTGCGCTGGCCAGCCAGCGTCTGGGCATCAGCCGCACCACGCTGTGGCGCAAACTCAAGGGCCGTGCTGAATAAGTTGGTCAGCAGGCGTAGGACTCGACGAACTGCGCGCTGCGCTCAGGCTCGCACAAGGCCGAATCGGCCTTGATGACCAGGCTGCTGCCATTGCGAAAGTGCAGCGTCAGTTGCACGCGCTCTTTGCAATGGTATGGCAGCGACACCTGCCTGTTGAGGTGCGGGTGGCTGTGCCATTCCCTTTGCGCGATGGCGCCCACGCAATCTGCGAGCACGCCTTCCAGTTTGGCTTGATGAAAGACCCAGGCCAATGGCTTGAGAAAGCCTTGCGCCACGGACGCAGGGCCTGCTGCATGACCATGGCGCTCGACGGCCGCAGCCGACAAGACCAGTCGCACTGCCCGGCCAGCCTCGTGCGCCTGCGTGATGCACAGCAACTCGGAGTTGGGCCAGAAGAAGATGTCGCTCATGAGGCATTACGATAGCAGCCCTCCTCACACGCGTGATGTGCAAAAAGTCGCCCCATGAAGGCCGAGTTCGATTGTCAGCAATGTGGCGCGTGCTGCGCCTACTTCAGGGTGTCTTTCTATTGGGCGGAAGCCGACGACGCGCCCGGCGGCACCGTGCCCGCCCAACTCACCGAGGCGATCAACCCGCTGATTCGCTGCATGCGTGGCACCAACAGCAAGCAGCCGCGCTGTATCAAGCTTGAAGGTGACGTCGGCCAGCATGTGGCGTGCGGCATTTATGAGCGGCGCTCCAGCGCCTGCCGCGAGCTCATGCCGGGCGATGAGAAATGCCTCAAGGCACGCCAGCACCACGGCCTGCCGACCTGAGAACCTCGCTTGACCAGGGGGCAGATTGGCTTGGCGCAATCGGCGTAAAGCGTCTGGAAGTGCTTTCGTTTTGTTACGACCTGACCTTTTCAAGGGCCTATTCGTGGCGCGGGTTTGCTCAAGCCCGCCTTCCCGCGCTCCGATATGACAGACGTCAAGGTGATGAAAGCCGCAAGCGCTCCCGGCCACATTGCGAGTGCCCCCCGAGGATGGCGAGATCATGCTGAATCTCCATCAACTCAAATTGGGACAGCGTCTCTGGTTGGGTTTTGGTTCCGTGCTGTTTTTGACCGCGCTCATCGCGGTGGTTGGTTGGACGCGCCTGTCCAGCACGATCAACGACGTTGACGCAAATGCGGCTGTGCAAGACCGTGCCACGGCGGCACTCAAGTGGGAAGGCCTCACGCTGCTCAACGTCAACCGCAGTCTGGCGATTGCCGAGTCGGGTGGCGTGAAGGACCTGAAAGACCACTTCTCGCCCATGATCAAAGAGACCTCGGCGCAGATCAGCCAGATCCAGAAGGAGCTGGAATCCAGCGTGGCTTCTGAAGACGAAAGAGCCCGCTTCGCCGACATCGCAGCCAAGCGCAAGGTCTACATCACCGCACGCGATGCCATCTTCGTCTTGCTGGACATGGACGACCCCGGCGCCAAGGAGGCGCTCAAGAGCCACCTGCTGCCGGCTGCCACCACCTACATCACCGCCATCAACGACTACCAGCGCGCGCAGCGCAAGATCGCCGATGACGCCTCGGTGCAGACCCATGCCCACGTGACGCAGGCCAAGGTGATCATGTGCGTGTTGGCTGTGGTCTGCCTGGGTCTGGGCATGGCTTGTGCCTGGATCATGGCGCGTTCGGTGACGGTGCCGCTGCGCAGGGTTCTGGTCGCGACGCAGGTGATCGCAAGCGGCGACCTCTCTCACCGCGTCGAGATGGATGGTCGCGACGAGCTGTGCGATCTGTGCGCGAGCCTGGAAGAGATGCAAGGTTCGCTGCGCAGCATCGTGGGCAATGTGCGCCAGTCCACCGACTCCATCAAGATCGCCAGCGACGAGGTGGCCATCGGCAGCCAGGACTTGTCCAGTCGCACGGAGCAGGCGGCCTCCAGCCTGCAGGAAACCGCCTCCACGACGGAGCAGATCTCCGGCACCATCCGCAACACCGCCGATGCCGCGCGCATGGCCAATCAACTGGCAAGCGGTGCGGCCGAAGCGGCCAGCCAGGGCGGCAGCGTGGTCTCGCAAGTGGTGGCCACCATGGACGAGATCACGCAGAGCTCCAAGCGCATCGTCGACATCATCGGCGTGATCGATGGCATCGCCTTCCAGACCAATATCCTGGCCTTGAATGCGGCGGTCGAAGCTGCCCGAGCAGGCGAGCAGGGCAGGGGCTTTGCCGTCGTGGCAGGCGAGGTGCGCGCGCTGGCCCAGCGTGCCGCCAATGCCGCCAAGGAGATCAAGGTGCTGATCAACGCCTCCAGCGAGCGCGTGGATGCGGGTGCCCACCTGGTCAACGATGCGGGTGCCTCGATGGCGGCCATCGTTGACTCGGTGCAGCGTGTGGCCGACATCATCGGCGAGATCACCTCGGCCTCATCCGAGCAGTCGGACGGCATTAGCCAGATCAACACGGCTGTGACCCATCTCGACGGCATGACGCAGCAGAACGCGGCCCTGGTCGAGCAATCGGCCGCTGCTGCTGAAAGCCTGAAGGATCAGGCCTCGAAGCTGTCGTCGGTGGTCTCGGTGTTCAAGCTGGCATAAGGCAATGCTGAACAAGTCCCCGCCATGCGCGTTCGTCCCAAATCGGGATGAGTGGCTTGCCAACATCGTGCGGCATGTGCTGGTGGCACATGCAAGCGATTTGATGAGCCAATCGCCCGATTTGGGCCGAACCCCGAAGGGGGCGGGCCTTTGCGGGCGATCCGCTGCGTTTCAAAACAGGGTGCGGGCCACCAGCCCGAACCCTGTTTTGCGCCTGGCGGCTCATCCCGCAAAGATCCCGCCGCGCACGGCGCGGACTTGTTCAGCATTGCCTTAACCCCGCCCCTGCCCCATCAGGCGGTCAGGCAAAGAACGCGTCCTCGATGTCGGTGGGCAGTGGCTGGCCAGTGAGCCAGGCACGCTCCAGCACATACCAGTAGTGCCGGTAGCTGGCGCGGTCGTGCAGTACGCCGCGGTGCGAGATCGGCGCCCAGTGCGCGGCCTGCGCATCCTGCAGGATCTCGATGGCATCGTCGACCTCGGCGGCCACGGGCGCGAAGGCATCCAGGATCACGTCGATCTGGTCAGGGTGGATGCTCCACATGCGCGTGTAGCCCAGCTTGCGCGCGGCCTGCTCTGCGGCCAGGCCCAAGGCGCGCTTGTCCTTGAACTCGGTGACCACGCAGTGCGATGGCGTGATGCCGGCCGCATGGCAGGCCGCCGAGATCTCCAGCTTGGCTTTGATGATCAGTGGGTGCTCGAACTGGCCGGTGGCCGACATGGCCGAAGCGGGAATGGCGCCACGGTGGTCGGAGACGAAGTCCATCAACCCGAATGACAGGGATTGGACGCCCGGCAGGCGGGCGATATCGACCACATTCTGCAAGGCCCGGTGCGTTTCGATCAGGATGTGCACGGGGATGATCTGGCCCACGCCATGCTGCACACGGGCCTCCTTGATGGCCTCGACGGCGCGTCTGGCTTCGTCCACATCGGCCACCTTGGGCACCATGAGGTAGGCCAGCCGGTGGCCGGCACGCTTGATCAGCGCATCGACATCGTCCTCGAAGCGCCGATGGCTGGGCGCATGCACGCGCGCCCCGACGCGGCCCCAGGCATTGGTGGGGCTGTTGAGCAGTTCAGCCACCAGTTCGGCCTGTTCATGTTCACCGCCAACGGGTGCGCCGTCTTCCAGGTCCAGGGTCACGTCGAACACGGCTCGGCCTGCTTCTTCCGCCATCTCGGCCTGCATGGCCAGGCTCTTGCGCATGCGTGCTTCCACGCCAGCGTAGTGATCGCATACGGGCAGCGGCTGTGAGCGGGGCTCGGAGCCGAACAGGGCTTGCCTGGGGTGGATGGCGGTGAGGGTGGACATGGCGGGATCAGGTTGAGGCGAAGAAAAAAACCGGCTCCTATGTCGCCACAGGAAGCCGGTTTTGCTTGGCTTTCAAACCGCAGGCTCTCGCTCGGCGGTCATGACAGCATCACAGCAGGTGCTTGACGCCGTCCTTTTCGCCTTCCAGCTCGGCCAGGGTCTTGTTGATGCACTCTTGCGAGAAGGCATCGATGGGCAGGCCTTCGACGATCTTGTACTTGCCACCTTCGCAGGTGACGGGGTAGCCGAACATCACGTCCTGGGGGATGCCGTATTCGCCATTGGAGGGGATGCCCATTGTGACCCACTTGCCGTTGGTGCCCAGGGCCCAGTCGTGCATGTGGTCGATGGCGGCGTTAGCGGCCGAGGCTGCCGACGACAGGCCGCGAGCGGCGATGATGGCCGCGCCACGCTTGCCCACGGTGGGCAGGAAGGTGTTGGCGTTCCAGTCGTGGTCGTTGATGGTGTCCTTGACCGACTTGCCGTTCACGGTGGCGAAGCGGTAGTCAGCGTACATGGTGGGCGAGTGGTTGCCCCACACGGCCAACTTCTCGATGTCGCCCACGGCACAGCCGATCTTGCTGGCGATTTGCGAAGCAGCGCGGTTGTGGTCCAGGCGCAGCATGGCGGTGAAGTTCTCGCGGGGCAGGTCCGGAGCCGACTTCATGGCGATGTAGGCGTTGGTGTTGGCGGGGTTGCCGACGACCAGCACCTTGACGTTGCGCGAAGCCACGGCGTTCAGGGCCTTGCCTTGGGCGGTGAAGATCTGGGCGTTGGCGGCCAGAAGGTCGGCGCGCTCCATGCCGGGGCCACGGGGGCGTGCGCCAACCAGCAGGGCGTAGTCGGTGCCCTTGAAGGCGGTCATCGGGTCGGAGTGGGCTTCGATGCCTGCCAGCAGGGGGAAGGCGCAGTCTTCGAGCTCCATGATCACACCCTTGAGTGCGTTCTGGGCCTTCTCGTCAGGGATCTCCAGCAGTTGCAGGATGACGGGTTGGTCCTTGCCCAGCATTTCGCCAGAGGCGATGCGGAACAACAGGGCGTAACCAATTTGGCCAGCGGCGCCGGTGACGGCGACGCGAACGGGTGCTTTGCTCATTTGCAACTCCGGGTAGGAAGTAAGTGAAGAAGAGGGGGAAGCTGGTTAGCAACAACCCTCAAGTGTAGCGTCGCGCGCTAGTCTAGAGCGAACATCCCATGCCGTCAATGATCTTATGTCTTATATAAGACATCTTTCATCCTACTTCTGGACTTTGGTTTGCAGTTGTGGTGCAATGGCGCCCGGCTTGGGAGCTATCCGTTTCCAGCCTGGCGGGCACGAGCCGCCACCACCGATCCCACCCTGATCGCCCTTACAACCCAGACGACACGCCGTGGTGCCTTCCTTGCCGTCAACTGCTGCCCCCGACGCCGCGGCGTCCGCCGAAGGCACAGCTGCCCCCGGGTCTGCCGGCGGCGCGGTTCAAGGTCCCTCCTTCAGTCCGCTTTATCAGCAGATCAAGACGCTGATCCTGCGCAGCCTGCAGTCGGGCGAGTGGCGACCAGGCGAGGCCATTCCCAGCGAGATCGAACTGGCCGCGCGTTTCAAGGTCAGTCAGGGCACGGTCCGCAAGGCCATTGACGAGCTGGCCTCCGAAAACCTCCTCATGCGCCGCCAGGGCAAGGGCACCTTCGTGGCCACCCATGCCGAAGAGCAGGTGCAGTACCGCTTCCTGCGTCTGGCCCCTGATCAGCCCTCCGCCTTGCCTGGTACCGCCCGCCGCGAGTTCCTCGATTGCCGCCGTCTGCGTGCGCCCGTCGATGTGGCCCGCGCCTTGCAGATGAAGGCCGGCGACATGGTCGTCGAGGTGCGCCGCGTGCTGCATTTCTCCGGCCAGCCCGTGGTGCTTGATGACATCTGGCTGCCCGGCCATCTCTTCAAGGGCCTGACAGCCGACCGCCTCAGCGAATACCGGGGTCCGATGTACGGGCTCTTTGAATCCGAGTTCGGTGTGCGCATGATCCGCGCTGAAGAAAAGCTGCGTGCCGTCGCCGCCGACGAGCAGGACGCCCGCTTGCTCGAAGTCGCGTCCGGCACGCCGCTGCTCAGCGTGGAGCGCCTGGCCTTCACCTATGGCGACCAGCCCGTCGAACTGCGCCGGGGCCTTTATCGTACCGATCACCATTACTACCGCAATGAACTGAGCTGACGACCATTCATTGACACGTGTTCACGCAAAGCAAACGGTTGTCATGTGGATGACCACAAGCCGAGCGGGTTCGTCGGGCTGGGGATTGCCCTAAAATCCTTGACTCACTTGACAGATTTTTGACGCTCGGCAGGAGCCTTCAACAACATGGCTGACAACGCGAAAACCCCACGCCCCGTCTACCGGAACATCCACGTGACTGACATCGTCAGCTACCGCCTGCCTCCGGCGGGGATCGTCTCGATCCTCCACCGCATCAGCGGCGCAGTGTTGTTCCTGCTGATGCCCTTCATCATCTGGATGTTCGACACCAGCGTCTCCACCGAGATCTCGTATGACCAGTTCACGGCCATCTTCACGGCCGGTTGCGCGGGCGGCCTGATGCCCGGCTGGTTCTTCAAGCTGATTGCGCTGGGCCTGATCTGGGCTTACCTGCACCACTTCATCGCTGGCGTGCGCCACCTGATCATGGACGCCACCCACAGCGTCTCGAAAGAGCAGGGTCACTCCTCGGCCATCGTCACGCTGGTGCTGAGCATCGGCCTGACCGTGATCCTGGGCGCCAAGCTGTTCGGCTTGTTCTGACCTTCCCGTTTTTCCCTGACCGCAGGAACAAAACAACCATGTCTCAAAACTACGGAACCAAGCGCATCGTCACCGGCGCGCACTATGGTCTGCGTGACTGGCTCGCGCAGCGCATCACCGCCGCGTTGATGGCGCTGTTCACGATCGTGCTGCTGGCCCAGGTCATCTTCGGCGAGCCCCTGAGCTACTACAAGTGGGCCGGCATCTTCTCTCACCAATGGATGAAGACCTTGACCTTCGTGGTCATCGTCGCCTTGCTGTACCACGCCTGGGTTGGCGTGCGCGACATCTGGATGGACTACGTCAAGCCCGTTGGCGCGCGTCTGGCCCTTCAGGTGTTCACCCTGGTGTGGCTCGTGGGCTGCGCCGGCTGGGCCATCCAAGTGCTGTGGAGACTGTAAAAAATGAGCGCTACTTTCCTTCCTATCCGTAAGTTTGACGTCGTCATCGTCGGTGCCGGTGGCTCCGGCATGCGCGCCTCGCTGCAACTGTCTCTGGCTGGCCTGAACGTGGCCGTGCTGTCCAAGGTCTTCCCGACCCGCTCGCACACCGTGGCGGCCCAAGGCGGTATCGGCGCCTCGCTGGGCAACATGTCGGAAGACAACTGGCACTATCACTTCTTCGACACCGTCAAGGGTTCCGACTGGCTCGGCGACCAGGACGCCATCGAGTTCATGTGCCGTGAAGCGCCGAAGGTCGTGTACGAGCTCGAACACTTCGGCATGCCGTTTGACCGCAATGCCGATGGCACCATCTACCAGCGTCCCTTTGGTGGCCACACCGCCAACTACGGTGAAAAGCCCGTGCAGCGCGCCTGCGCCGCGGCTGACCGTACTGGCCACGCCCTGCTGCACACGCTGTACCAGCAGAACGTCAAGGCCCGCACCCAGTTCTTCGTGGAGTGGATGGCGCTGGACATCATCCGCGACGCCGACGGCGACGTGGTCGGTGTGACGGCCCTCGAAATGGAGACTGGTGAGGTCTACATCCTGCAAGCCAAGACCGTGCTGTTCGCCACCGGTGGTGCCGGTCGCATCTATCAGGCTTCCACCAACGCCTTCATCAACACCGGTGATGGCCTGGGCATGGCGGCCCGTGCCGGCATCCCGCTGGAAGACATGGAGTTCTGGCAGTTCCACCCGACCGGCGTGGCCGGTGCCGGTGTGCTGCTGACCGAAGGCTGCCGTGGCGAAGGCGCGATCCTGCGCAACAGCAATGGCGAGCGCTTCATGGAGCGCTACGCGCCTACCCTGAAGGATCTGGCCCCGCGTGACTTCGTGTCCCGCTCGATGGACCAGGAAATCAAGGAAGGCCGTGGCTGCGGTCCCAACAAGGACTACGTCCTGTTGGACATGACCCACCTAGGTGCCGAGACCATCATGAAGCGCTTGCCTTCGGTGCTCGAGATCGGCCACAACTTCGCCAACGTCGACATCACCAAGGAACCGATCCCCGTGGTGCCGACCATCCACTATCAGATGGGTGGCATCCCCACGAATGTGCATGGCCAGGTGGTCGTGCCCCAGAACGGCAAGCCCAACGAGATCATCAACGGCCTGTACGCCGTGGGTGAGTGCTCCTGCGTGTCGGTGCATGGCGCCAACCGCCTGGGTACCAACTCGTTGCTCGACCTCGTGGTGTTCGGTCGTGCTGCCGGCAACCACATCGTCGACTTCAACCTCAAGAACAAGACGCACAAGCCGCTGCCCAAGGACGCCGCCGACTACACCCTGTCGCGCCTGGCCCGTCTGGACAACCAGAAGAACGGCGAGTACTGTCAGGACGTCGCCGGCGACATCCGCGCGACCATGCAAAAGCATGCTGGCGTGTTCCGTACACAGGCCTCGATGGAAGAGGGCGTCCAGAAGATCGCTGCCGTGCGCGAGCGCGTCAAGAGCATCGGCCTGAAAGACAACTCCAAGGTCTTCAACACCGCCCGCATTGAGGCTCTGGAAGTCGAAAACCTCATCGAAGCCGCCCAGGCCACGATGACCTCGGCTGCGGCCCGCCCGGAGAGCCGTGGTGCCCATGCGCACAACGACTTCCCGAATCGCGACGACGCCAACTGGATGAAGCACTCGCTGTGGTATGCCGAAGGCAACCGCCTGGACTACAAGCCGGTGAACCTCACGCCGCTGACCGTTGAGTCCGTGCCGCCCAAGGTCCGTACCTTCTGATTTCGTAGCGCCCCCACCAGGAATCGAATATGAGCACTCAAAAGCGCACTTTCCAAATCTACCGCTACGATCCGGACAAGGACGCCAAGCCCTACATGCAGACCATCGAGATCGAACTCGACGGTCACGAGCGCATGCTGCTGGACGCCCTGGTCAAGCTCAAGGCCGTCGATCCCACCTTGTCGTTCCGCCGCTCCTGCCGCGAAGGCGTGTGCGGTTCGGACGCCATGAACATCAACGGCAAGAATGGTCTGGCCTGTCTGACCAATATGCGCACGCTGCCTGGCACGATCGTGCTCAAGCCGCTGCCCGGCCTGCCCGTCGTCCGCGACCTGATCGTGGACATGACCCAGTTCTTCAAGCAGTACAACTCGATCAAGCCCTACCTGGTCAACGACGAGCCGCCGCCCGAGAAGGAGCGTCTGCAGTCGCCCGAGGAGCGCGAAGAGCTCGACGGTCTGTACGAGTGCATCCTGTGCGCCAGCTGCTCGACCAGCTGCCCCAGCTTTTGGTGGAACCCCGACAAGTTCGTGGGCCCGGCCGGCCTGCTTCAAGCCTACCGCTTCATCGCCGACAGCCGCGACCAGGACACGTCCGCGCGTCTGGACAACCTTGAAGACCCCTATCGTCTGTTCCGTTGTCACACCATCATGAACTGCGTGGATGTCTGCCCCAAGGGCCTGAACCCCACGAAGGCCATCGGCAAGATCAAGGAACTGATGGTGCGTCGCGCGGTATGACCCACCCCCGAAGCGCCTTTGGCGCTCCCCCTCAAGGGGGCGACGCCAGCGGACCGGCAGAGCCGGATCCGCGGCGTCCGCTTGAGGGGGCGGGCGCAGGGCCGCAGATCGCTGATCAGACCCCTGATCCGGACGTTCTGAGGCGCCTGCGCTGGCGCTGCCGCCGTGGCCTACTCGAAAACGACTTGTTCATCGACAAGTTTTTCGAGCGGCACGGAGAAAGCCTGACAACTGGCCTGGTCCAGGGCTTGCTTCAGTTGATGGACCTGTCTGACAATGATCTGCTGGATTTGTTTTTGGCCCGCAAGGAGCCCGACGGCGATCTGGTAAACGCAGAAGTCATGCAGGTGCTGTCGATGATGCGGGTGGCCAAGGCCTGAAGTCCTCTGAAGTTCTGTTTGTTCCCCCCAGTTAAATGCCTGGGTAAGCCTGGACTAAGACCCATAATGCCGGCTTGGGTTTTTCCCTAGTCAACGATAATTTCTCTCTCACAAGACCGATCCCTAGGAGTGCTCATGACACCGTCCGACGTGAAAGCCACCCTGTCGTTCTCCGACGGCAGCCCCAGCATGGAACTGCCCATCTACAAGGGCTCTGTCGGCCCGGATGTGATTGACATCCGCAAGCTGTACGGCCAGACCGGCAAGTTCACCTACGACCCCGGCTTCCTGTCCACCGCGTCCTGCAACTCGACCATCACCTACATCGATGGCGACAAGGGCGAGCTGCTGTACCGCGGCTACCCCATCGAGCAGCTGGCCACCAACTGCGACTTCCTGGAAACCTGCTATCTGCTGCTGAACGGCGAGTTGCCCAACGCGACGCAAAAGACCGACTTCGTCGCCCGCGTGACCAACCACACCATGGTCAACGAGCAGATGCAGTTCTTCCTGCGTGGCTTCCGTCGCGACGCTCACCCCATGGCCGTCATGACTGGTCTGGTGGGTGCCCTGTCGGCCTTCTACCACGACAGCACCGACATCAACAACCCCGAGCACCGTGAAATCGCCGCGATCCGTCTGATCGCCAAGATGCCCACGCTCGTGGCCATGGCCTACAAGTACGCCATCGGTCAGCCCTTCATTTACCCGAAGAACGACCTGTCGTACACCGAGAACTTCATGCGCATGATGTTCGCCACGCCGTGCGAAGACTACAAGGTCAACGACGTGCTCGTGCGCGCCATGGACCGCATCTTCATCCTGCACGCCGACCACGAGCAGAACGCTTCGACCTCCACGGTGCGTCTGTGCGGTTCCTCGGGCACCAACCCCTTCGCCGCGATTGCCGCTGGCGTGGCCTGCCTGTGGGGCCCTGCTCACGGCGGTGCCAACGAAGCTGCCCTGAACATGCTGGAAGAAATCCAGCGCAATGGCGGCGTCGAGAAGATCGGCACCTTCATCACCGAGGTCAAGGATAAGAACTCCGCGACCAAGCTGATGGGCTTCGGTCACCGCGTATACAAGAACTACGACCCGCGCGCCAAGCTGATGCGCGAAACCTGCCATGAAGTGCTGACCGAGCTGGGTCTGCAGAACGACCCGCTGTTCAAGCTGGCCATGGCCCTGGAAAAGATCGCCCTGGAAGACGACTACTTCGTGTCGCGCAAGCTGTACCCGAACGTCGACTTCTATTCCGGCATCGTCCAGCGCGCCATCGGTATCCCCGTGCAGCTGTTCACCGCCATCTTCGCCCTGGCTCGTACCGTGGGCTGGATCGCTCAGCTCAACGAAATGATCGGCGACCCCGAGTACAAAATCGGCCGTCCCCGTCAGCTGTTCGTCGGCTCGCCCAAGCGCGACGTCAAGCCCATCGGCCAACGCTGACCGGCTCGCCGCTGAACGCGGCATCGGCTCCCAAAAAAACCCCGGCTTGCCGGGGTTTTTTTTCCTGCGCCGTGCGCGTGGGGGCATTCCACCAGTAAACCCGCTCCCTGCACAAGGCAATCCTTCTCCCCTTGCCTTAAAATCGTCATCTTTCCCTCCGTGGGGCAGGTTTGCCCTTTGCATTGCCCGTCAAGGGCGTTGGTGACTGAGCATCATGGGACGCACCCTCTACGACAAGATCTGGGACGAGCACATCGTCCACACCGAAGAAGACGGCACGGCCGTGCTGTACATCGACCGTCATCTGGTGCATGAGGTCACCAGCCCTCAGGCGTTTGAAGGCCTGGACATCTCGGGCCGCAAGGTCTGGCGCCTGTCGGCCAACCTGGCCGTGAGCGACCACAATGTGCCCACGACCGACCGCTCGCAAGGCATTGCCGACCCGATCTCCAAGCTGCAGGTCGACACCCTGGACAAGAATTGCGACCGCTTCGGGCTCACGCAGTTCAAGATGAGCGACAAGCGCCAGGGCATCGTCCACGTGATCGGCCCGGAGCAGGGCGCCACGCTGCCCGGCATGACCGTCGTCTGCGGTGACAGCCACACCTCCACACACGGTGCCTTCGGCGCGCTGGCCCATGGCATCGGCACCTCCGAAGTCGAGCACGTGCTGGCCACCCAGACCTTGCTGGCCAAGAAGGCCAAGAACATGCTCGTCAAGGTCGAGGGCACGCTGGCCAAGGGCTGCGGCGCCAAGGACATCGTGCTGGCCATCATCGGCAAGATCGGCACGGCCGGCGGCACGGGCTACACCATCGAATTCGCTGGCAGCGCCATCCGTGACCTGAGCATGGAGGGCCGCATGACGGTCTGCAACATGGCCATCGAGGCCGGCGCACGTGCGGGCCTTGTGGCGGTGGACGACACCACGATCAACTACGTCAAGGGCCGCCCCTTCACGCCGTCAGGTGTCGAATGGGATCAGGCCGTGGCCTACTGGCGCACGCTGCACTCCGACCCGGACGCCAAGTTCGACACCGTCTTCGAGCTCGATGCCACCCAGATCAAGCCGCAAGTGACCTGGGGTACCTCGCCCGAGATGGTGCTGTCCATCGATGACCGCGTGCCCGATCCCGATAAGGAAAAAGACGCCGTCAAGCGTTCGGCCATGGAGCGCGCGCTGCAGTACATGGCGCTGGATCCCAACAAGGCCATCGACGACATCCGCGTCGACAAGGTCTTCATCGGTTCGTGCACCAACAGTCGCATCGAAGACATGCGCGAAGCCGCAGCCGTGGTCAAGAAGATCGGTGGCCGCGTGGCGTCCAACATCAAGCTGGCGCTGGTGGTGCCGGGCTCCGGCCTGGTGAAAGAGCAGGCCGAGCGTGAAGGCCTGGACCAGATCTTCAAGGCCGCTGGTTTCGAGTGGCGCGAGCCTGGCTGCTCCATGTGCCTGGCCATGAATGCCGACCGCCTGGAGCCCGGCGAGCGCTGTGCCTCGACCAGCAACCGCAACTTCGAAGGCCGTCAAGGTGCAGGTGGTCGCACCCACCTCGTGAGCCCGGCCATGGCCGCCGCCGCCGCGATGGAAGGCCATTTCGTGGACGTGCGCCGCATCGCCTGACGGGCTTGGCGGGTCTGATCGATCACCTCATCTGTTTTGTCGTTGGAGCAAGTTCTCATCATGAAACGTCTGGCTGTATTCCTGCTCGTGAGCCTGTCTGTGCTGACCCTGTCTGCGTGCAACACCGTGCAGGGGATGGGCAAGGACATCGAGAAGGCCGGTGAGGCCATCTCCAACGCCGGGAAGAAATAAACCACCATGCAAGCATTCCGTATTCACAAGGGCCTGGTGGCCCCGATGGACCGGGAGAACGTCGATACCGACGCCATCATCCCCAAGCAATACCTCAAGTCCATCAAGCGCACCGGCTTCGGTCCCAATCTGTTCGACGAATGGCGCTATCTGGACGCGGGCGAGCCCGGCCAGGATCCTGCCACGCGCAAGCCCAATCCGGATTTCGTGCTCAACCAGTCGCGCTACCAGGGCGCATCCATCCTGATCGCGCGCCAGAACTTCGGCTGCGGCTCCAGCCGTGAGCACGCACCCTGGGCCCTGGAGCAATATGGCTTTCGCGCCATGATCGCGCCGAGCTTCGCCGACATCTTCTTCAACAACAGCTTCAAGAACGGCTTGCTGCCCATTGTGCTGAGCGAGGCCCAGGTTGATCAGTTGTTCAACGAGGTGTTCGCCTTCCCGGGCTACGAGCTGACTGTTGATCTGGAGCGCCAGGTCGTGATCAAGCCCGATGGGGTGGAGCTGCCCTTCGATGTGCAGCCCTTCCGCAAGTACTGCCTGCTCAATGGCTTCGACGACATCGGCCTGACCCTGCGCCACGCCGACAAGATCAAGGCCTACGAGGCCGAGCGCCTGGCGCAAAAGCCCTGGTTGAACAACCGCATCGTCTAACAACAAAGACATTCCTCGCTGAGATTCCATCATGGTCATGAAGATTGCAGTTTTGCCGGGTGACGGCATTGGTCCCGAAATCGTCTCGGAAGCGGTCAAGGTGCTCAAGGCGCTTGATCTGGCCTTCGAGATGAAAGAGGCCAAGGTCGGTGGTGCGGCCTACGATGCCCACGGCCACCCGCTGCCTGAGAGCACGCTGCAATTGGCGATGGCGTCCGACGCCGTGCTGTTCGGCTCGGTGGGCGATTGGAAGTACGACAAGCTCGATCGTCCGCTGCGTCCAGAGCAGGCCATCCTCGGCTTGCGCAAGAACATGGGCCTGTTCGCCAACTTCCGCCCTGCGATCTGCTACGAGCAGCTCACGCATGCGTCGAGCCTCAAGCCCGAGCTGGTGGCAGGTCTGGACATCCTCATCATCCGTGAGCTGACGGGCGACATCTACTTTGGCCAGCCCCGTGGTCGCCGTGAATCGCCGGACGGTGAGTTCAAGGGTTCGCCCGAAGCCTTCGACACCATGCGCTACAGCAAGCCTGAGATCGAGCGCATCGCCCATGTGGCCTTCCAGGCTGCACGCAAGCGCAACAAACGCGTGACCAGCGTCGACAAGGCCAATGTGCTGGAGACCTTCCAGTTCTGGAAGGACGTGGTCACCGAGGTGCATGCCCAGTACCCCGACGTGGAGCTGGACCACATGTACGTGGACAACGCGGCGATGCAGCTGGTCAAGGCGCCCAAGCGCTTCGACGTGGTGGTGACGGGCAATATGTTCGGCGACATCCTCTCTGACGAGGCCTCGATGCTGACCGGCTCCATCGGCATGCTGCCCTCGGCCTCGCTCAATGCCAAGGGGCAGGGTCTGTATGAGCCCAGCCACGGCTCGGCGCCCGATATCGCCGGCAAGGGCGTGGCCAACCCGCTGGCCACCATCCTGAGCGCGGCCATGATGCTGCGCTTCAGCCTGAATCAGGAAGAGGCAGCAAGCCGCATCGAGCGCGCCGTGCAGGCCGTGCTGGAGCAGGGCCTGCGTACGCCAGATATCTACAGCGAAGGCAGCAAGAAGGTCGGCACGACCGAGATGGGCGAAGCCGTCGTGGCCGCGCTGAAGTCTCAAGGCTGATCGCCTCAGGCACACAAGATTCAATTTGAAGGATAGAAAAATGGCGACGACTCTGGTTGGTTTGGTGGGCTGGCGCGGCATGGTCGGCTCGGTCTTGATGGACCGCATGCAGGCTGAGGGCGACTTCGGTCTCATCGAGCCCCTGTTCTTCTCGACCTCGAACGCGGGCGGCAAGGCCCCGTCGATGGCCAAGAACGAAACCACGCTCAAGGATGCCTACAGCATCGAGGACCTCAAGCGCTGCGACATCATCCTGACCGCGCAAGGCGGCGACTACACGACCGAGGTCTATCCCAAGCTGCGCGCGGCCGGCTGGAATGGCCACTGGATCGATGCTGCTTCCACGCTGCGCATGAAGGACGATGCCATCATCGTGCTGGACCCGGTCAACATGCCGGTGATCAAGAACGCGCTGGCCAAGGGTGGCAAGAACTGGATTGGCGGCAATTGCACGGTGAGCTGCATGCTGATCGGCGTGGGTGCGCTGTACAAGGCGGGCCTGGTCGAGTGGATGTCCACCCAGACCTACCAGGCGGCTTCGGGCGGCGGTGCCCAGCACATGCGCGAGCTGCTGACCCAGTTCGGCACGCTCAACGCTGAAGTGCGTTCGCTGCTGGACGACCCCAAGAGCGCCATCCTCGAAATCGACCGCAAGGTCATCGCCAAGCAGCGTTCGCTGACCGAGGCCGAGACGGCCAACTTCGGTGTGCCCCTGGGTGGTTCGCTCATCCCCTGGATCGACAAGGACCTGGGCAATGGCCAGTCCAAGGAAGAGTGGAAGGGCATGGCCGAGACCAACAAGATCCTGGGGCAAGGCGAAGGCTTCGACTCGCCAGCTGTGCCTGTGGATGGTTTCTGCGTGCGCATCGGCGCCATGCGCTGCCACAGCCAAGCGCTGACCTTCAAGCTCAAGAAGGACGTGTCGGTGCAGGAGATCGAAGCCATGATCGCCGCCGACAACCCCTGGGCCAAGGTTGTGACCAACACCCGTGAAGCCACGATCAAGGACCTCACGCCCGTGGCCGTGACCGGCACACTGACCATCCCCGTGGGGCGCATCCGCAAGCTGGCCATGGGCCCCGAATACGTGGGTGCCTTCACCATTGGCGATCAGTTGCTGTGGGGCGCGGCCGAACCTCTGCGTCGCATGCTGCGCATTCTGCTGGACACGTGATCTGAATTGGACGGGCTAGCGGGCGCATATTCGCAGGGCGCCTGCAACGTCTGGACACAAAATCAATGTCGTTCTTTGTTGCCCCAGGGCGACAATCTATCCCCCTAGTTTCATGCTGGGAAGTTGTTTTCAGCCAGATTTGCATGATGGGGCTCTAGATCAGTAATTGCATGAGCTTGTCACCGTATCTGCTTGATGCTATTGTGTTTTCTGCTGCGTACCGTCTGCAGGTGCTGGCACGTCCGTGGATCGTTTCCCGATCCGGGCTGGCCGCTGGTCGAAAAGCCGACCTCATGACGACTTGGGAGACGCCTTGAAAGATCATTTGTTGTCCGGGCCGCAAGGCCAAAATTCATTTGCCCTGAATAAGGTTGCGGTTGCCGCAGCCTTTTCTGCTTTGGCCGCACTGCCTGTTTCGACGTGGGCGTTGGGCCTGGGCAAATTGAATGTGCAATCGGCATTGGGCGAACCTCTTCGCGCTGAAATCGACGTCACGAGCATGACGCCGGAAGAAGGGGGTTCACTGCAAGTGCGTGTGGCCACGCCGGAAACTTACCGCGCCGCTGGCGTCGACTACAACCAGGTGCTGACCGCCACGAACATCGTGCTGCAGCGTCGCACCGATGGCCGTCCTTACCTGCGCCTCACCAGCGACCGCACGGTGCAGGAGCCCTTCGTCGATGTGATCCTGGACCTGTCCTGGTCTTCCGGCCGACTGGTGCGCGAATACACGTTGCTGTTCGATCCTCCCACCACCCGCCCCACCGCTCAGACCACCTCACCCGTGATCGAGGCGCCGCCCGCCCCGCCGACACCGGCTCCGGCACCTGAGCCTGCCGTGGTGGCCGAGCCCGTGGCCAAGCCTTCCAAGCCGGTGGCGGCTGCACCGTCTTCTGAGCCGCTGAAGGTCCGCAAGGGCAAGAAGGCCGCGCCCGCCGCGTCTGAAGCTGCGGCGAGTGCACCTGCACCCGCCCCGGCACCGGCTCCTGCTGAAGCCGAAGCACCGGCAACTGCCAAGGCCCCGTCCGCTGAAGTGGCGGCACCTTCGACGCCGGCTGGCAAGGCCGACACCGTTCGCGTCAAGCAGGGCGACTCGCTGTCCCGCATTGCCGGGCGCGTGGCCCAGCCTGGCGTTTCGCTGGACCAGATGCTCGTTGGCCTTTACCGCAACAATCCGCAGGCCTTCCAGGGCAATAACATGAACCGCCTGAAGTCGGGCGTGGTGCTCAATGTGCCCACGACCGAGCAGGCCAAGAGCGTCTCTGCCGAAGAGGCGCATCAGGTCATCGTGGCGCAAAGTGCGGACTTCGCTGCCTACCGCCAGCATCTGGCTGGTGCCGTGACCGCGACCACGCCGGAGCAGCCACAGCGTCAGGCCAAGGGCAAGGTGGAAGCCGAAGTCCAGGACAAGAAGCAGGCTGAAGCGCCCGCACCCGACAAGCTCACCCTGAGCAAGGGCGGCATGTCCTCGTCCAGCAAGCCTGCGGCTGAAGACAAGCTGGCTGCCAAGCGCGCCAAGCAGGAAGAAGCCACGCGCGTGGCCGAGCTGTCCAAGAACCTCGACGACCTGCGCAAGCTCAAGGAAAAGACCGCTGCCGCTTCTGCGCCAGCCAAGGTCGTGGTGCCGCCCGCTCCCGCACCTGCACCGGCACCCGCGAAGGTGGTGCCGCCTCCTGCTCCCGTGGCGCCGAGCAAGCCTGCGCCAGCCCCGGCTCCCGCGCCTGTGGCGGCCAGCAAGCCGGCTCCCGTTGCCCCGGCGCCTGCGCCCGTGCCTGCTCCGGCCCCCGCGCCTTCCAAGCCGGTTGCGGCAGAGCCTGCCTCTGCGCCAGCGTCTTCGGTCTCGGTGGCCGAGGCTGTCGCCAGCGCCGCGTCCGAGCAAGCGTCCGCCGCTGCCACGGCCGCCGTGGAGCAAGCCTCCGCGCCGGCGCCTGTGGCTTCGTCGGTTCGCCCGAGCCTGCCCACGCCGCCTGTTCAGGAGCCAGAATCGCCTGGCTTCCTGGAGTCGCTCAACCCGATGCTGCTGGCAGCCGGTGGTGCGGCCGTGGCCCTGTTGGCCGGTGCCGCGATGTACTTCCGCTCGCGCCGCCGTGGCGACACAGGTGAAACCTCCTTCCTGGAAAGCCGCCTGCAGCCCGACTCCTTCTTCGGTGCCAGCGGTGGCCAGCGCGTCGATACGCGTGATGCCACGGGCGGTCCGTCCTCGATGAGCTACTCGCTGAGCCAGCTCGATGCCATCGGCGATGTGGACCCTGTGGCCGAAGCCGACGTGTACCTGGCTTATGGCCGTGACTTGCAAGCCGAGGAAATCCTCAAGGAGGCCCTGCGCAGCACGCCGGATCGTCTGGCCGTGCGCACCAAGCTGCTGGAGGTCTATGCCAAGCGCCGTGACACCAAGGGCTACGAGCAACTGGCTGTGCAGCTCTACAACCTGACCAATGGCCAGGGCGAAGACTGGGCCAAGGCGCAGGAAATGGGCTTGGGCATCGACCCCGAGAACCCGCTGTACCAGCCGGGTGGCCAGCCTTCTGCCACGCCGTTGAGCATCGAGACGCCGAACGACATGCTGGGCGCCAGCACGATTCCGCATTCGGTGATGCCCGCACCCAGCATGCTGGAGCCGACGCAGGCTTCGGTCGCGCCTGTCGCGCCGTCTTACGAGCCGCCGCCCACGCCTGACCATCTGGTTGATCTGGATCTGGACATCTCCGCGCCCGCTCCGCTGGACGAGGTGAACGATTCGGTCTCGCCGCCCACCACGGAAGCAGGTGACCTGCCGCCGCTGGAGCTGCCCGAGGTCGAAACCACCGTGACCCAGCCCAAGGTGCACGCTGAAGATGCCGGTGGCATGGACCTGCCCACGATCACCATGCCCTTCACCAAGGCTGAAGAAGGGCCGGTGGACTTCGATCTGAATGTGGGTGCACCGGCACCTGCTCAGGCCACGGCACCTGCCGCGTTCGACATGGGCGGCCTGAGCCTGGATCTGAACGAGCCCACACAGGCCCCGACCCCGACCCCGGCGCCCGCGCCTGAGGACGACTGGCTGGCTCCTGCACCAGGTTCTGCGCCCGCTCCCACGCCGGCTCCGGCGGTGGCTGCGGCTGATCCGATGCACCGCAAGTTCGAGCTGGCCGAGGAGTTCCGTCAGATTGGTGACGTGGACGGTGCCCGCGAACTCCTGCAGGAAGTGCTGGAGAACTCGCATGACGCGGCGCTCAAGTCCAAGGCCCAAACCATGCTGGACAGTCTGGGCTGATGATCCATGCAAGGTGAATCTCCGGGGTTGAAGGCGCCTGCCGCCTCGGCCCCGGCGGGCGAAGCAAGCGGGCCTGGGTCCGCGAAGACAGGGGCGATCCGGCGGGTCGCCCTTGGTGTTTCTTACCTGGGTTGTGCGTACAAAGGGTGGCAGAGCCAGCCCGATGGCGGCACGGTGCAAGACACCTTGGAGGCAGCACTCACCGAATTCGCCACCAAGCCCATCAAGGTCTTGTGCGCGGGGCGTACCGATGCGGGCGTGCATGGCATCAACCAGGTCGTGCACCTCGACACCGATATGGCACGGGCGCCTTTTTCCTGGGTGCGTGGCACCAACACCTTCTTGCCCAAGGACATCGCTGTGCAGTGGGCCGCCGAGGTGCCCTTGCGGTTTCATGCGCGCAACAGCGCCATCGGGCGTCGCTATGCCTACATCCTGCTGCAAGCCCCCGTGCGTCCCGCGCTGGAGTCCGGGCGCGTGGGCTGGGTGTTCAGGCCGTTGAATCTGGAGGCCATGCAGGAGGCCGCCTCGCATCTGATCGGCGAGCACGACTTCTCGTCCTTCCGCTCCTCGATGTGCCAGTCTCCGACGCCTGTCAAACTGCTGCGCGAGATCCGCATCACACGCAGTCCATTGCCAAGCCGGCCTGTCCAGGCTGCGTCGTTCGATGGCGCCACGCCTGATGTCTACCCGGAGGCGGGGCAAGGCCCGATGTCGGCTCTGGATGGGCGTGGTGCTTATTGGCGCTTCGATTTCGAGGGCCAGGCTTTTCTGCACCACATGATCCGCAACATCATGGGCTGCTTGCTGGCCGTAGGGACGGGAACCAGGCCGGCATCGTGGGTGCAAGAAGTGCTGGCTGCGCGCCGCCGTGAAGTGGCCGCACCCACCTTTGCGCCGGATGGCCTGTATTTTCTTGGGCCCGCCTATGACCCCGCCTGGGGCTTGCCCAACGTCACGCCTGCGCTAGGCTGGCTGCCGGCAGGCTGATCCAGAAGCTGGAGCCTTGTCCCAACTGGCTGCTGAAGCCGATCTGGCCATTCATCGCTTCAAGCAGCTTGCGCGTGATGCTCAAGCCTATCCCCGTGCCCGCTATCTCGGATCCACTCTGATCCAGGCGATTGAAGGGCTCGAACACATGGGCTTGCTGCACCTCGCTGATGCCCAGTCCATTGTCGGTCACGCTCAAGGTCCATCGCGTGCCCGCTTGTTGGCAGGCGATCCTGACATCGCCGCCCGCCCGGTTGTACTTCACGGCATTGCTCAGAAGGTTGATGAGCACCTGCCGCAATCGCAAGGGGTCGGCCAGGACCATGGCGTGATCGGCGGGTGCCAGCGTGACGTGCACACCCTTGCGGGTAGCCTCGGTCTGCACCATGGCGCAGGCCTGCTCCGCCACGGTGCCCAAAGAAACAGGCTGGATCTTGGGCGTGCCTGCGCCCGCTTCCAGGCGTGAGAGCTCCAGCACGTCATCGATCATGGCCAGCAGATGCCAGCCCGCTTGCGTGATCTGGCCGAGGTATTCGCGCTGTTTGTCGCGTGGGGCGTCCTGCAAGGTGGCGTCCATCACCTGGGCGTAGCCCAGCACGGCATTGAGTGGCGTGCGCAACTCGTGGCCCATGCGGGAGAGGAACTCGCTCTTGGCCTTGCTGTCGGCCTCGCTGCGCGTGGCCTGTTCGCGCATGCCCTGGGCCTCCAGTTCGGCGGTGATGTCGCGCAGCGCGTAGACGGCTGCACTTTCCAGGGACTGCAGATGCAGTGGTTCTCGATGCCATTCGGCCAAAAGCGTTCTGCCATCCAGCGTGTGGACCTCGGCACGTGTCGGGCCTGCGTCGGCGTCGATGTGGACAAGCTCATCGAAGCGCCGCCCCTGCAGCGCATGGGAGTCGGTGGCGCCGAGCATGCGGGCCCCTGCAGCATTCATGCGGACCACGCGGCCCTTCTCATCCACCAGGCAAAGCAAATTGGGCGAGGCGTCGAGCATGGAGCGCTGCAAGGCTTCCCCCCGCTGTGCACGGTCGAACTGCATTTGCAGACCCTCGCGTATGGCACCGATCAACACCGTGGGAATGACCGCAATCAGCATGGGCAACACAACAAGGATGGCCCTGGCATCGGTGGGCAGCACAGCCTGGTAGGCGCCCAGCGCGAAGCTGGTGTTGAGCACCACCGACGCCAACAAGGCCGCCAGCGCCGCGACGACAAAGCCCCCGAAGAGCGCCGTGAAGACCAGGGCAGTGATCACGTAGGCGAAAGGGAAGGGCAGCCAGCGCAAGGCACCCCAGCAGGTGAAGGCGACCAGGCCGAGGGCCAGTGGCACGCCAGGGCGTCGCAGAGAGGTGAAGTCAAGGCCCTTGGCCATGATCCACAGACCCAATGGCAGCAGGGTGGCCACGCCGAAGAAGGAACTGATCAACCAGGACAGCCACAGCTGCGTCACAGATGAGCCCAGCGGCGCGCCCGCGAGATAGGGCACCGTGATGGCGGCCACCGAGGCACCCACCATGGAGGGCAACATGCCTCCCAGCGCCAGAGAGAGCAGCAACTGCCAAGGGTCCGTGACGGCCTGGCGTGGGTGCGCGTGATGCGTCAACAGCCAGGTGGCCAGCACGATCTGGGTGAGGTTGGCCGGCACGAAGGAGATGGCGATGCGCCAAGGGTCGCCATAGCTCAGATTGGCCAGGGGGATCACCAGCGCAAGCGCGGCGACCAGCCAGGGGCGCTGGCGGGACGGCAGCAACAGCAGGTAGATGCTGGCAAACGCGTCAGGTAGCCACATCGTGGCGATTTCCTGCGGTTGCCGCGAGAGGTCAATGCAAGCCAGGGCTAGCAGGTAGTAGATCAGGGCTCCCGCCAGAAGCTTTTGAGCCAAGGCTCCGTGCCCTTCGCTGGGCAGTACCCAGGCTGGGAGGTCCTTCTTGGCGTGCGCGCGGTCTTGGAGCATGCAGGAGGCCTCCCGATAGGGACTGGTCTTGGGGGTGATCCGTCCGAATCTTCATATTAGCCGACTTTGAATCAGGGGTAATAGATATTGTGCTGGTGGCTGTGGGGCAAAGCCATTCAGCCTGGTGCTCGCCGGACGCGGATCTTTTTGAGAAAATGACAGACTCGATTCCCACGGGCTGCCAGCCAGCCTTTCTTTTCAGGATGCCTCTTTCCCCTGAGCACCGCACGCGCATCAAGATCTGCGGTCTGACCCGCGAAGCCGATGTGGACGCCGCCGTCGAGGCCGGTGCCGATGCCATCGGTTTTGTGCTTTATGAAAAAAGCCCCCGCTACGTGGACAGCGATCGTGCCGCCGCGTTGGCCAAGCGCTTACCGCCGTTCGTGACGCCGGTGCTGCTGCTGGTCAATGCCTCGACCGAACTGCTGAGCCGGGCGCTGGACGCCGTGCCGAACGCGCTGCTGCAGTTCCATGGCGACGAGACGCCCAGCCAGTGCGAAGCCCTGGAGCGGCCCTATATCCGTGCGGCGCGGATGGCGCCCGGTTTCGATTTGTTAGACTTCGCCCTGTCGTTTTCCACCGCCCAGGCTATGTTAGTGGATGCTCACGTTGAGGGCTACGGTGGAGGAGGGCAGGTATTTGACTGGTCCCTGTTGCCAAAGCAGCTGCCTCGTCCCATGATCCTCTCGGGTGGATTGCGCCCGGGCAATGTGAGGGATGGGGTGATCGGCGTGCGGCCCTGGGCTGTGGATGTGAGTTCGGGCGTGGAGTCGGCCAAGGGCATCAAGGATGCCGTGCTGATGCGCCAGTTCTGTCAGGCCGTGCGGGCGGCCGATCGGCAATGCGCCGAAGCCGCATGAGGGCGGAGCCTTCACCTTGACAGGTGTTGCCCCGCGTGGTGAGTTCATTGAGAGTGACATGCTGAATTACAACCAGCCCGACGCCAAGGGCCACTTCGGCCCGTACGGCGGGACCTTCGTCTCCGAGACCCTGATCCACGCGCTGAATCAACTCAAGGATGCCTACGAACACTACCGTCATGACGACGCGTTCAAGGCCGAGTTCCGTCGCGAGCTGGCCAACTTCGTCGGGCGCCCCAGCCCCATCTACCACGCGGACCGCCTCAGCCGCGAGCTGGGTGGCGCGCAGATCCACTTCAAGCGCGAAGACCTCAACCACACCGGCGCGCACAAGATCAACAACGTGATCGGCCAGGCTCTGTTGGCCAAGCGCATGGGCAAGCCCCGCGTGATCGCCGAGACTGGTGCAGGTCAGCACGGCGTGGCCACGGCCACCATCTGTGCGCGCTACGGCATGGAGTGCGTGGTCTACATGGGTGCCGAGGATGTCAAGCGCCAGTCGCCCAATGTCTACCGCATGCACCTGCTGGGCGCCATGGTGGTGCCGGTGGAGTCTGGTAGCAAGACGCTGAAGGACGCGCTCAACGAAGCCATGCGCGACTGGGTCACCAACGTTGAGAACACCTTCTACATCATCGGTACGGTGGCCGGCCCTTCGCCTTATCCGGCGATGGTGCGCGACTTTCAGACCGTGATCGGCGAGGAGTGCCTGCAGCAGATGCCCGGACTGATCGGCCGCCAGCCCGACGTCGTGATCGCCTGTGTGGGCGGCGGCTCCAATGCCATGGGCATCTTCTATCCCTACATTCCACATGAAGGCGTGCGATTGATCGGCGTGGAGGCCGCAGGTGAGGGTGCCGACAGCGGCAAGCATTCGATGTCGCTGCAAAAAGGCGTGCCCGGCGTGTTGCATGGCAACCGCACCTACCTGCTGCAAGACGCCAACGGCCAGATCACCGAAACGCATTCGATCTCGGCCGGCCTGGACTACCCCGGTGTGGGCCCCGAGCACGCATACCTGAAAGACATCGGTCGCGCCGAGTACGTGGGCATCACCGACAAGGAAGCGCTGGATGCCTTCTCGCGCCTGTGCCGTACCGAAGGCATCATCCCCGCGCTGGAGTCCAGCCATGCCGTGGCCTATGGCATGAAGCTGGCCGCCACCATGCGCCCCGATCAGCACGTGCTGGTCAACCTCTCTGGTCGTGGTGACAAGGATATCGGCACCGTGGCCGACCTGACTGGCGCCGAGTTCTACTGCCGTCCTTCCTGCCGCGGTCAATCGGTCAAAGGTCAGGTCAATGGGGGCGTGGCATGAGCGCCCACTCCAAAGTGATCACCCGCCTCGACAAGACCTTCGCCACGCTCAAGGAGCAAGGCCGCAAAGCGCTGATCCCCTACATCACCTGCGGCGACCCTTTCCCCGAAAAGACCGTCGAGCTGATGTGGGCCATGGCCGATGCCGGTGCCGACGTGATCGAGCTGGGCGTGCCCTTTTCTGACCCGATGGCCGATGGTCCCGTGATCCAGCGTGCAGCCGAGCGCGCCTTGACCAAGGGCATCTCGCTCAACCACGTGCTGGACGACGTCAAGGCCTTCCGCACCCGGAACGCGACCACGCCTGTGGTGCTGATGGGCTATGCCAACCCCATCGAATGCTATGACCTGCGCCATGGGGCCGGCAGCTTCGTGCGCGATGCCAAGGCTGTGGGTGTCGATGGCGTGCTGGTGGTGGACTACCCGCCCGAGGAATGCGAAGAATTCGCCGCCCGCTTGAAGGCTGCCGATCTGGCACCCATCTTCCTGCTGGCGCCGACCTCCACCGAGCAGCGCATGGCCGATGTCGGCCGTGTGGCGGCCGGTTATGTGTATTACGTGTCGCTCAAGGGCGTGACCGGTGCAGGTCACCTGGACACCGCCGCCGTGGCCGACATGGTGCCCCGCATCCGCGCGCATGTGAGCGTACCCGTGGGCGTGGGTTTTGGTATCCGTGATGCAGCAACCGCGAAGGCCGTGGCTGCTGTGTCTGACGCCGTCGTGATCGGTTCGCGCATCGTCCAGTTGCTGGAAGTGCAGACGCCCGAAACGGTGGTGGCCGCTGGCCGTGATTTCATCGCCGAGATCCGCCAGGCACTCGATTCCTTGAAAGGAAACTGATAATGAGTTGGCTTGAAAAACTGCTGCCTCCCAAGATCCACCCGACCGACCCGTCCGAGCGTCGTTCGGTGCCGGAAGGCCTGTGGGTCAAGTGCCCTTCTTGCGAAACAGTCCTCTACAAGAACGACCTGGAAGCCAATGTCAATGTGTGCCCCAAGTGCGGCCACCATCACCGCATTGGCGCGCGCGCCCGCCTGGACGCTTTCCTCGATGCAGAAGGCCGCTACGAGCTGGGCCAGGAGGTGTTGCCGGTCGACGCCTTGAAGTTCAAGGACAACAAGAAGTACCCCGATCGCCTCAAGCAGGGCATGGAAGCCACGGGCGAGACCGATGCGCTGATCGTCATGGGCGGCTCGGTGCACAGCATTCCCGTGGTTGCGGCTTGCTTCGAGTTCGACTTCATGGGCGGCTCCATGGGCTCCGTGGTGGGTGAACGCTTCGTACGTGGTGTGGAGGCTGCCGTCGACCAGAAGACGCCTTTCATCTCCTTCACGGCCACGGGTGGCGCCCGCATGCAGGAAGGCCTGCTGAGCCTGATGCAGATGGCCAAGACCAATGCGGCCTTGACCCGCCTGGCCAAGGCCAAGCTGCCCTACATCAGCGTGCTGACCGACCCGACCATGGGTGGCGTGTCGGCCTCGTTTGCCTTCATGGGCGATGTGGTGATTGCCGAGCCCAGGGCCCTGATCGGCTTTGCGGGCCCCCGCGTGATCGAAAACACCGTGCGCGAAGTGCTGCCCGAGGGCTTTCAGCGTGCCGAGTTCCTGCTGCAAAAGGGCGCGGTCGACATGATCATGGACCGGCGCGAGCTGCGCCTGGCGATCGCACGCCAACTGGCCATCCTCACGCGTCAGCCGGCTGATGCCGTGTCGGCTTGATGTCCTGCTCTGGTCGAGCGTGAACTGATCTGCCTGGGCCAGCCTACAAGCTGGTTGCAAGAAGCGGGCTGCGCTGGGGTGCGGCCCGTTTTGTTTTCTTCTTCTGATTGATTTCTTCGCATGCGCCCCCAGCTTCCTCAAGCCACCATGAGTTCGACCAACGACACCCCCGCAACTTCACTTCGCACCCTGGGCGAGTGGCTGTCGCATTGTGAGCGCCTGCACCCCGTGACCATCGACATGGGCCTGGAGCGCGTGGGGCAGGTGTGGCAGCGCACCGGCATCACCCTGGGCACGCCACTGGGTCGTGAAGACAAGGGCCTGGATGTGCCCGTGGTGTTCACGGTGGCAGGCACCAATGGCAAGGGCTCGACCTGCGCCATGCTCGAAGGCATCCTGATGGCCTCCGGTTTTCGCACCGGCGTGTACGGGTCACCCCACCTGCTGCACTTCGAAGAGCGCTGCCGCATCATGGGCGAGCCGGTCAAGGCCGAGGCGCTGGTGCCGCATTTCGAGCGCATCGAGGCTGCACGTGGCGACACGCCCTTGACCTACTTCGAGTTCACCACGCTGGCCATCATGAGCCTTTTGGCCTCCTCGGGGCTGGATGCAGTCATCCTGGAAGTGGGGCTGGGCGGTCGGCTGGATGCCGTCAACGTGGTCGACACCGATTGCGCCGTCATCACCAGCATCGACCTGGACCACATGGACTATCTCGGGCCAGACCGCGAGTCGATAGGCAGGGAGAAGGCCGGCATCATGCGGGCTGGCCGCCCGGCCGTGGTGTCGGATCCTCAAGCACCGCAAAGCGTGGTGGACCACGCCCAGCAGCTCGGTGCGGACCTCTGGCTGTTCGGGCGCGACCACAACTACGCGGGTGACCGTCAGCAATGGTCCTGGGGCGGGCGAGCCAAGCGCTTCAATGGCATGGCCTATCCGGCCTTGCGCGGGGCCAACCAGTTGCTCAATGCCTCGGGCGTGCTGGCAGCGCTGGAGGCCATGCGCCAGCGCCTGCCAGTGTCGGCGCAGGCTGTGCGCACGGGGCTGGCCACGGTCGAGCTGCCGGGGCGCTTCCAGATCATCCCGGGGCAGCCCACCTTGATCTTGGACGTGGCCCACAACCCGCATGCGGCTGCCACCCTGGCTGTCAACCTGGACCAGATGGGTTTTTACCCACGCACCCACGCGGTTTGTGGCGCGATGGCCGACAAGGATGCCACCGGCATGATCGCCAAGCTGCGCCCATTGGTGGACGCCTGGTACTGCTGCGATCTGCCCACGCCCCGGGCCGCATCGGCGGCGCAACTGCAGCAGGCCATCGAGGCCGAGATCTCGGCGCATCCGGCTGCCACCGCCCCCAAGGCGACCGTGAGCACGCATGCCGATCCGATGGCCGCGCTCAAGGCCGCGCTGGCAGCGGCAGACCCCACGGATAGAATCGTGGTCTTTGGGTCTTTCTATACCGTAGGCGGTGTCATGCACGACGGCTTGCCCAAGCTGAACGCGCCCCACATGCCAGCGGCCTAGACATAGGCTTGAAGCCACACTCAGCCCACCACCGAGCATGCCGCTGCCTTCGTTTCTCCAGCGCTTACGCCAAAAGTCCTCCTCGGGCCAGGCCGTATCCGACGCCGCACCCCTGACGTCGGCCGATGTCGAACTGGCCCGGGCCCGTGCACGCCGCCGCCTGGTGGGCATGGTGGTGCTGGTGGGTGCCGGCGTGATCGGCTTTCCCTGGCTGTTCGAGACTCAGCCGCGCTCCATGTCGACCGACGTGCAGATCGTTCAAGCCGGCGGCGATGCGGGTGAGGTACAGATTGCGGGCTCAAGTGCACCGGCTGCGCGCTCGCCACGCAGCGTGGCCGGGCGCGTGGCGGTCTCCGAGATCGTGGAGCCCAAGGCGCCTGCTGTACCGGAAGACCCTGCAGCGTCACAGGTGCCAGCGGCGGGCGCTCGCCCGGTTGATCCGGTCGCCAAGGTCGTGGACGAGCCCGTCAAGCCCAAGCGTGAGATCGAACCCAAGCCCGTGGCCAAGCCAGCCAGCAAGCCCGTCGAGAAGCCCACTGCCAAGACGCCATCCAAGGACACCGCGAAAGACAAAGCCAAGGATCAGCCCAAAGCCCAGGCGAAATCTGACAAGCCCGCCGACAAGCCCGCAGAAAAATCAAGCGACAAGGACAAGGCCCCCACCCGCTACGTGGTGCAGTTCGGCGCCTTTGCCGACGTCAACACCGCGCACGAGGCCCGCATGAAGGTCGAGCGCCTTGGCATCAAGACGTATGCCCAGCAGGTGGATACACCGGCGGGCAAGCGCATCCGTGTTCGCATGGGGCCGTATGCCGACAAGGCTGAAGCCGAGAAGACCTTGGCGGCCCTGCGCAAGTCCGGCCTGAGCGGCGCCGTGCTGACCCTGTGATGGATGGTGTGACCACGTCGGGTGGCTACGCCTGGACCCTGCCTGACCTCCTGTTGCTGTTGGGGCTCGGGCTGTCCGTGATCGTCGGGGCCTGGCGGGGCCTGGTCACCGAGGTGTTGTCGCTGGCGGGCTGGGGTGTGTCGTATTTCTCGGCGCAGTGGTTTGGCGCGGGGGTGGGCGCGAACCTGCCGGTGGGAGAGCCCGGGCAGCGTTTGAACGTGCTGGCCGGGATGATCGTGGTTTTTGTCCTCGCCTGGCTGGTGTGGGCGCTGCTATCGTGGGCGCTCACGCAAGTGGTGAGGGCCTCGCCACTCAGCGCACCTGACCGGGTGCTGGGTGCGGTGTTTGGATTGATGCGCGGCGTGGTCGTGGCCTTGGCGGTGGTGACCCTCGTGGGCATGACGCCGATGTCTCACTGGCCAAGCTGGCAGACGTCACGCGGTATCGCGTTGATGCAAGTGGTATTGAAGGGGCTTCGCCCCGTGTTGCCCGAGCAGGTGGTCAAATTCCTGCCTGAGCAGCCCTGAGCTGATTCGAGATTGTTGTTTTTCAAGAGGTGAACCATGTGCGGCATCGTTGGTGTGATTTCCAAGACGCCCGTCAACCAGCTGATCTATGACGCGCTGCTGCTCTTGCAGCACCGTGGTCAGGATGCGGCCGGTATTGTCACGGCCGGCCCCGATGCGCACGGCCGCAAGTTCTTCATGCACAAGGCCCGCGGCATGGTCAAGGACGTCTTCCGCACCCGCAACATGCGGGCGCTGTCGGGCACCGTGGGTCTGGGGCAAGTCCGCTATCCGACCGCGGGCAATGCCTTCAACGAGGAAGAGGCCCAGCCTTTCTACGTGAATGCGCCTTTTGGCCTGGTGCTGGTCCACAACGGCAACCTGACCAACGCGCACGCCCTGCGCAAGGAACTGTTCGACATCGACCGCCGCCACCTCAACACCGACAGCGACACCGAGGTGCTGCTCAATGTGTTCGCACACGAGCTGGAGTTGTCGGGCCGCGACCTGCCACTGACCCCCGCAGCCGTTTTCAAGGCCGTGCGCGCCGTGCACAAGCGCATCAAGGGCTCTTATGCCGTGGTCTGCCTGATCGCCGGCTATGGCCTGGTGGCCTTCCGCGACCCATTCGGCATCCGCCCTATGTGCTACGGCGAAGCCGACTTGCCCGAGGGCCGTGAGGTGATGGTGGCCAGCGAGTCCGTGGCCCTGGAAGGCACGGGGCACCGCTTCGTGCGCGATGTGCAGCCCGGCGAAGCCCTGTTCATCGACCTCGATGGTGTCGTGCATGCCGAGCAGTGTGCCGAGAAGACCGTCCTCAATCCGTGCGTGTTCGAGTACGTCTACCTGGCGCGGCCCGACTCCGTCATCGATGGCGTCTCCGTCTACCAGGCCCGTCTGGAAATGGGCGAGACCCTGGCCCAGCGCGTGGTCTCGACCATGCCGCCGTCCGAGATCGATGTGGTCATCCCCATCCCCGAATCCAGCCGCCCCTCGGCCATGCAGCTGGCCCAGAAGCTGGGCAAGCCCTACCGCGAAGGTTTCGTCAAGAACCGCTACGTGGGCCGCACCTTCATCATGCCGGGGCAGGGCGTGCGCAAGAAGTCCGTGCGCCAGAAGCTCAACGCCATCGGGCTGGAGTTCAAGGGCCGCAATGTGCTGCTGGTCGATGACTCCATCGTGCGCGGCACCACCTCCAAGGAAATCGTGCAAATGGCCCGCGAGGCCGGTGCCAACAAGGTCTACCTGGCCTCGGCCGCACCGCCCGTGAAGTTCCCCAATGTCTATGGCATCGACATGCCGACCAAGGCCGAACTCGTGGCCCATGGTCGTTCGCTGGAGGACATCCGCCAGATCATCGGCTGCGATGCCTTGATCTACCAGGACGTGGATGCCATGAAGCGCGTGGTGGGCAAGCTCAACCCGAAGATCGCGGGCTTCGAGGCCTCGTGCTTCGATGGTGTCTACATCACCGGTGACGTCAGCATCGCGGACTTCGCGGCGATCGAGTCGCAGCGTCTCACGCAAAAGGACGAGGACGAAGCCGTGAATTCGCGCCTGGCCTTGCAGAACACCCTGGATTGATGTCTTCGTGAAGGCCCGTGCCAGATGAGGACGGGCCTGACAGGAGCCCCGACATAGGAGGCCCGACATGGCCGAGTCTGACAACAAGAAAGACGACAAGAAGCGCCTGCCCCGCAAGGACCTGCCGCTTGATGCCCGCATCGAGACCCTGGCTGTGCGCGAGGGCCTGCCGCCCACGCAATGGGGTGAGAACTCGGAAGCGCTGTTCCTGAGCAGCAGCTTCAACCACCCCGATGCCGCCACGGCTGCCGCGCGTTTTGCCAACGAAGAGGAAGCCTTCGTCTACACGCGCTTCACCAACCCGACCACGATGATGTTCGAGCGCCGACTGGCCGCGCTCGAAGGCACCGAGGCCTGCATCGCCACGGCCAGCGGCATGAGCGCCATCTTGCTGACCGTGATGGCCCTGCTCAAAGCGGGTGACCATATCGTGTGCTCGCAAAGCGTGTTCGGCTCGACCATCACCCTGCTGCAAACCCAGTTCGGCAAGTTCGGTGTGGAGACCACATTCGTGTCGCAGACCGATGTGCAGCAATGGCGCGAGGCCATCAAGCCCAACACCAAGCTCCTGCTGGCTGAAACGCCCAGCAACCCGCTGACCGAAGTCTGCGACATCCAGGCCCTGGCCGACATCGCGCATGCCGCGGGTGCCTTGCTGGCCGTCGACAACTGCTTTTGCACGCCCGCCTTGCAAAAGCCCATCGAGATGGGCGCTGACCTGATCATCCATTCCGGCACCAAGTACCTGGACGGGCAAGGCCGCGTGTTGGCCGGTGCCGTCTGCGGGCCGGATGCCATCATCAATGGCCCCTTGATGAGCACGCTGCGTGGCGCGGGCATGACCCTGTCGCCTTTCAATGCCTGGGTCGTGCTCAAGGGCCTGGAGACCCTGTCCATCCGCATGGCCGCGCAAAGCGCCAATTCCCTGAAGCTGGCGCAGTGGCTGGAACAGCAGCCCGGCGTGGACAAGGTCTACTACCCCGGCCTGCCCAGCCACCCACAGCACGAGCTGGCCATGAAGCAGCAAAACGGCAGCGGTGGCGCGGTGGTGTCCTTCACCGTCAAGCCCGCAGCGGGCGCGATCACCGTGCAGGGCAAGAACCTGGGCGACGAGGCCTTGCGCCTGCGTCAGGCCGCCTTCCATGTGATCGACAGTACGCGCCTGTGCTCGATCACCTCCAACCTGGGCGACACCAAGACCCTCATCACCCACCCATCGAGCACCTCGCATGGCCGCCTGACGGAAGACCAGCGCCTGGCTGCCGGCATCACGCAGGGCATGATCCGCGTGGCCGTGGGCCTGGAACACATTGACGACCTCACGGCCGACCTGGCCCGTGGTCTTGACAGCTTGAACGCATGACCAAACAAGTACGCACCCGTTTTGCCCCGTCGCCGACCGGTTTCATCCACCTGGGCAACATCCGATCGGCCCTGTATCCATGGGCCTTTGCACGCGCCAACCAGGGCGTGTTCATCCTGCGCATCGAAGACACCGATGTGGAGCGCTCCTCGCAAGAGGCCGTGGACGTCATCATCGAGGGCATGAAGTGGCTGGGCCTTGACCACGACGAAGGCCCCTACTATCAGATGCAGCGCATGGACCGCTACAAGGACGTGCTGCAGCAGATGCTGGACAAGGGCTTGGTCTATCCCTGCTACATGAGCACCGAAGAGCTGGATGCCCTGCGTGAGCGCCAGATGGCCAACAAGGAAAAGCCGCGCTATGACGGCACCTGGCGCCCTGATCCCGGCAAGACCCTGCCGCCCGTGCCCGAAGGCGTCAAGCCTGTGCTGCGCTTCAAGAACCCGCAAGGCGGTTCGGTCGTATGGGAAGACAAGGTCAAGGGCCGCATCGAGATCAGCAACGACGAGCTCGATGACCTGGTCGTTGCACGTCCCGCATCGGCGAACGACGATGGCGTTGTGGGCACGCCCACCTACAACTTCTGCGTCGTCGTCGACGACATGGACATGGGCATCACCCACGTGATCCGTGGCGACGACCACGTCAACAACACGCCGCGCCAGATCAACATCTTGCGTGCGCTCGGCCAGGAGCCGCCCGTGTATGCCCACCTGCCGACCGTGCTCAATGAGCAGGGCGAGAAGATGTCCAAGCGCCATGGCGCCAAGGCCGTCACGCAGTACCGCGACGAGGGCTATCTGGCGGACGCCATCGTGAACTACCTGGCCCGACTGGGCTGGAGCCACGGTGACGACGAGATCTTCTCGCGCCAGCAACTGATTGAGTGGTTCAACCTCGATCACCTTGGCAAGAGCGCGGGCCAGTTCGACGAAGCCAAGCTGCGCTGGGTCGCCCAGCAGCAAATGAAGACGGCCAGTGACGTGCTGCTCGCTTCCCTCGTGACCGAGCAATGGGGCCGTAGTGGCATCGAGGTGCCTGCTGCGCTGAAGACGGGCGACAAGCTCCAGACCATGTGCGCGCTGTTCAAGGACCGCTGTGCCACCACGGTCGAGCTGGCCGACTGGCTGGGCATGTACGTGGCACCCGTGGCCGCGCCGGCGCAAGAGCTGGCCGCCCAACTGACCGATGCGAACAAGCCCGCGATCGCCGCGCTGGCCAAGCGCCTGCAAACGGCCGATTGGGAAAAGGGCGCCATCAACCAGGCCATCAAGGACACCATGGCCGAGTTTGGCTTGAAGATGCCGCAGGTGGCCATCCCCGTTCGCCTGCTGGTTTGCGGCCGTGCGCAGACGCCTTCCGTGGACGCCGTGCTGGCATTGTTCGACCGCGAGGTGGTGTTGCAACGTTTGCAGAAAAATGACTGAAACTTGCCAGCGCTGAAAATATCGGTATATACTCGCAGTCTCGCTTGAACGACGCTTTGTTCGACAAAACAAGGTAGCCGGGCAGCCGGAGAAGACGCTTAAAAAGCGAATTCAAAGGGGGTATAGCTCAGCTGGGAGAGCGCTTGCATGGCATGCAAGAGGTCAGCGGTTCGATCCCGCTTACCTCCACCAACAATCCTCGAGTTTGACTCGAAATTGGCGGGTGGGTCAGGTTGCAGTGTTGCCGGTGGAGCGTCGATCAGGTTGTATGAAGGATTCAAGTCCCCTTCGTCTAGAGGCCTAGGACACCACCCTTTCACGGTGACTACAGGGGTTCGAATCCCCTAGGGGACGCCAAGTTTGACGGCACTTGGATTGAGCAATCAATCGAAGTCGTCACCGACGCGGAGTGGTAGTTCAGTCGGTTAGAATACCGGCCTGTCACGCCGGGGGTCGCGGGTTCGAGTCCCGTCCACTCCGCCAAGCTCTTTATGAGGCATTGCTGGTGACACAGCAGTGCTGTTGATGGAATCAGTCTCGGTGCCAGTTTGGCGCCCTGCCGTGCCAAAAACGCAAGTGAGCACGATGGGGGTATAGCTCAGCTGGGAGAGCGCTTGCATGGCATGCAAGAGGTCAGCGGTTCGATCCCGCTTACCTCCACCATTCACAAGGTGGGCGAACCGGTAGCGAGGCTCAGTTCCGTCAGCGACAATTGAAATAAGACGCAAGTCCCCTTCGTCTAGAGGCCTAGGACACCACCCTTTCACGGTGACTACAGGGGTTCGAATCCCCTAGGGGACGCCAAGTTTTGACGGCGCTTGGATTGAGCAATCAATCGAAGTCGTCACCGACGCGGAGTGGTAGTTCAGTCGGTTAGAATACCGGCCTGTCACGCCGGGGGTCGCGGGTTCGAGTCCCGTCCACTCCGCCAAATATGCAACGCCCTGATGCGAAAGCGTCAGGGCTTTTTGCTTTGGAGCCAGGTGTGTGCCAGATGGGCTCTTTAGATCGCCCGCCGCCGCCTGAACCACACCGCCAGCACGCTCAAGCCACCCACTACCAGCGCGCCCTCCCGTGGCTCCGGGACTGCAGCCGCGCTGGTGATGCCGATCAGGTGGCCGCTCCCACCGCCGAACGCATAGGTTCGCCCTCCCAGGTAGGCATTGCCGGCCAGCAGCGCGTCGTAATAGATGTTGTAGTCACTGCTGATGCGCTGCAACTGCGTCAATCCATCTTGCAGGTCGATCAGCCCGACATAGAGGGCGCCGCCAACACTGGCGTTGCCATCGACCACGTCATAGCGGCTGCCCGTTCCCAGCGACAGGGCCGACCAGGCGAAGTTGCTGACGTAGCCTGCGCGTGATGCGCCCAAGTCTGCCCCAGCCACGCCGATCTGATGTAGGCCATTGCCAAAGAGCAGCAGATCAGCCTTCGTGGTGTCCCACAGCTTGGCCTGCGTGCTGTGGTTGAGGAAGTCGCCTGTTATGAGAAAGTCTGCATGACTGGCGGAGACCCAGCCTCCCGTCGTCACAATCAGATCAGCAAAGCTGTTGAATGCATTGCTGCTCAGGTATCGACCGTCGTTGGTGAGCGTGCCATTGATGACGGCCCGGCTGCTGTTGACCTGGATGGTGCCGCCTTCCAGGTTGTGGACCTTACCGTTGATGGTGCCGCCTGCGCCTTGGAAGAAGTAGTGGCCCTCGTTGTTTACGCCGCCCTGGGCTGTCACCACGACATTGTGGTCATGCAGGACCGTCCCCTCGAAGGCAGACACTGTGAATGTGTTGACCTGGAGGCTGCCTCCCGCTTGCAGGCGCATGGTGCCTCGGGTGAGGGTCACGTTCGATTGCGTGACGCTGCCCGCGATGATGGCACCCCCATCGCCAACCTCGATCGAGCCACTGCCCAGGATGGTGCCGTTGTTGTTGATCTGGCCACCCAATATCTTGCCGTGGTTGACCAAGATGCCATCGTTTTGTAGCAGTCCGCCTGTGCTGGCGATGATCTGGCCCTGGTTGACTTGCGTATGGCCGGACTGATTCACCAGGGAGGCGCCGTCGTCGATCCTGACTCGGCCGCCCGCGCCGAGATTCACCACGCCGCTTTGAGCGTCGCCCAGCGCGAAGTGTGTGCCGCTGTACAACATCAAGGTGCCATTGGCGCGGTTGTTCAGTATGCCGCCCGTGAAGTCATAAGTTTGGTTGCGTTCCAGCGCGATCTGTGCGTCAACGCCGTCGACACCGCCGTTGTTCAAGGTGCCCTGATTGAGCAACTTGCCCAAGCCCAGCGCAAACGATATGCCGCCAAGGTTGTCCAGGGTGGCCCCAGCCTGATTGATGAGCTGGCCTCCATGGATGAGAACCGTGCCCTTGTTGGTGAAATGACCTGCATTGATCAGCACGTCAGCCACATCGATGTGGCCGTTGTTGTTCAGTTGCGCGCCCTGGTTGTTAAACAGGTCTTGGCTGTTGAGCGTGCCGTTCACCTTGAAAATGCCGCCGCTGAAGTTGATGACGCTACCGCCCGCATTTTGCGTGTAGCCCTGGGCCACGCTCAAGGTGGCGTAGTTCCTCAATGAGCCAAGGACGCTGAGGTTCACCACGCCGGATTTGGCATCGCCCAGCACGAAGTCACGGCGCAGGGTGATGTGACCCAGCGCCTCGTTGTTCAGCGTGCCGCCCGTGAAATCGAACCGGCTGCCGGCTGCGAGTTCAAAGTTGCTGTCGGCGATGCTAATGGTGCCGTGGTTGACCAAGGTGCCGCTGCTTTCTGTGCGCACGATGCCTGTGCCAGGGTCCAGCGTGGCTCCGGCAAAGTTGGTGAAAGTGCCCGAGTTGATGATGCTGATGCCCGCCATCTTGCCGCGGTTGTTCACGGCGCCCAGGTTGGTGATGGAGCTGCCTGCTAGCGCGGTCCAGTCACCGGCGTTTTCGATGAGCGCCCCCGCATCGTTGCGCGTGCTGGCGCCTTGAAATTGCACGGTGGCGTTATTGATGAAGGTGGCGCTCGCATGGTTGTGAAGGCTGCCGCCGATCACGATCTGCCCTTGGTTGATCACACGGCCCGAAAGGCTTTCGAAGCCCGTGAAGACCTTCAGGGTGCCTTGATTCCACAAGGTGCCGCTGTTGTTCAGTGCAGCCAGGGGCGAACCAGCCACTGTCAGCATGCCAAAGTTGTTCAGCCAGGCGTTGTTGCTCAGCGCCGCTTTTGCCTGGAAGTTGAACGTGTTGGTGAGGTAGTCGGCGTTGTTGATGAGGCTACCTTCACTGACGAGCCCATCCATACCGATGGTCACGAAATTGCCCTGGATGACCCAGGTGTCGCCCGCAGGAGGCGTGCTGTTCAAGGTGCACGAGAAGCACGGTGGCAGATAAATGGTGTCTGCATGTGCACAAGAGAGGGCCGCGCTCAGGCCCAGGAAGACGCACAGTGTTCGGGCCCGCGGACGCTGTTGTGAAGGCGTGCGCAGGCCATGCTCCAAGTGGATCATTTGGTAACTCCCCGAAGTTCAATGGGCAAAGGGCGACGACAGGTTTGGTGAACCCAGCGTCGATGGTGTTGAACTGCTTTTGATCATGGGGGCCGAGCCCCGCCTCATTCTGTTGAGGCGCGCACGAGACGTCTTCCCCTAGGCCTAGGGGGCACCGTGCATGGTTCTTGATGTGCGCTAGATCCAGCGTCGAGGAGGCTCAATTCCCCATGGAAGGCGGCGCGGGCTCACGCCTGCCGAACATGGCCCAGCTCTCGATCACCATCACGATCTCGTCGCGCTGGTTGAGGGCTTCCCACACGGTCTGCACCAGGCCGACATGTGGCTTGCTTTTCATCGGGCGCGTACCCAGCACCCGCATGCGAGCACGGATCTCATCGCCCACCATCACGGGCTTGAGCCACTTGAGGCTGTCCAGACCAGGCGAACCCAGGCTGCTCGAATCGAGGATGAAGCCGTCGCACATCAGGCGCATCACCATGCTGGCCGTGTGCCAGCCGCTGGCCGCGAGGCCCTTGAACAATGAGGCCTTGCCTGCTTCCTCGCTGAGGTGAAAAGGTTGCGGGTCGAACTGGCTGGCAAAGGCAATGACCTCATCACGTTCCACCTTCTTGGGGCCGAACTCCATGGTCAGGCCCTCGGTGAAATCCTCCCAGTACCAGCGAGGTGTCTTGGTCGTCATGGCGTGATGGTCCTTGTGCGGCGTTCAATGGCCTTTTAGCGCTGTGGGCTGGCGCTCAGCTTGGCATGGGGCACGGGCTCGCCTGACGTGCGGCCGAGCTTGGGTGCGGGCAGGGCAGCACCTTGATTCGACAACCAAGTCCCTGCCAGGATCAGGGCCGTGCTGCCCACCATCATGATGCTGACGTGCTCCCCCAGGAACAGAGCGCCCCACACCATGCCGAACGGCGGGATCAGAAAGGTCACAGTCAAAGCACGGCTGGCACCGATGCGGTCGATCAGACGATAGAAGATCAGGTAGGCCATGCCGGTGCATAACAGCGCCAGCATGGCGACAGCACCCCAGGCTTCATGGGACACGGCACCCCAAGCAGACATGGAAAGACCGGCGGCATGGCCGGTGGCTGCGGGTGGGCCCATCCACAAGGCCGGCCCCGTCAGGACCAGGCTGGCCATGGCCAAGGTGCCGGCACAGTTGCTCAAGGGGCTGAGCGTGCCCAGATAGCGCTTGTTGTAGTGCACCGCGAAGGCATACATCAAGGTCGAGCCCAGCGCCAGGGCCGCAGCCCAGTGCGCGCCGGTGCCTTCGAACTGGTGACCGTCGCTGGCCAGCACGGCGACACCGATGAAGCCCAGTGCCAGCCCGGCTGCACGCCACACCGAAAGCTTCTCATTCGCCCACAGCCAACCGACGATGGCGCCCCACATCGGCGTGGTGGCATTGAGGATGGACAGCAAGCCGGCAGGCAGATGGCGGGCAGCCTGCCCAAGACCCAGGAAAGGCAGGATGCAGGACAGCAGGGCGGCCCCTGCCAGTTGGGGCCAGTGTCGCAGCAAAGCCGAGCCTTCTCGATGCAGCAAGACCAGGGGCAGCAACATCAGCGTACCGCCCGTGACACGGATGGCCGCCACGCCCAGTGGCCCCAGCGCAGGAGAAGCCACACGCAAAAAGAGGAAGGAGCTGCCCCAGATGGCGGCCAGCAACAAAAGTTCGAGCAAGTCCCTGGGTTTCATCCGGCCATCCTAGCGGGATTGCAAAAAACCCACCGTGCACCTTGATTCATGGGGTTAATGCGCCCCGAAGTAGCGTGAAATGCCCAACTGTCATGTCAGCATCCCTAAAATCCGTGCTTCTCGACGTCCACCTCTCATTGAAAGACCACCATGCAAGTTGCCGCTTCCATCTTCAAGGCCTATGACATCCGTGGCGTCGTCGGGCAAACCTTGAACGAGGCCGTGGCCGAGCATCTGGGGCGTGCCTTCGGTACCGAGGCGCTCAAGCTGGGCGAAAAGGCCGTGGCCATCGGTCGTGACGGCCGTCTGTCGGGCCCTTCGCTGAGTGGTGCGCTCATCCGTGGCCTGCGCTCGACCGGCATCAATGTGATCGATCTGGGCGCCGTGACCACGCCCATGCTGTACTACGTGGCCGCCACGCGAGGTGATCAAGGCTGCCACAGCGGCATCCAGGTCACGGGCAGCCACAACCCCAAGGACTACAACGGCTTCAAGATGGTGCTGGCCGGCCGTGCCATCTATGGCGACGACATCCAGGGCTTGCGCCAGCGCATCGAGAAGGAAGACTACGCCACCGGCGCGGGCAGCCTGGCTGAGGTGAACGTGCTGGACGAATACACCAAGCGCATCGCCGGTGATTGCAAGCTGGCCCGCCCGATGAAGATCGTGGTGGATTCGGGCAACGGCATTCCCGGCGCATCGGCGCCCGGCATCCTGCGTGCGCTGGGCTGCGAGGTGATCGAGCTGTATTCCGAGGTCGATGGCGACTTCCCCAACCACCATCCCGATCCTTCCAAGCCCGAGAACCTGGTCGACCTGATCAAGGCCGTCAAAGAGCATGGCGCCGAACTGGGCCTGGCTTTCGATGGCGATGGTGATCGCCTGGGTGTGATCACCAGGGAAGGCCACAATATCTTCCCGGACCGCCAGATCATGCTGTTCGCCCAGGACGTGCTGTCGCGCGTGCCCGGTGCGCCCATCATCTTCGACGTCAAGTGCAGCCAGCGCCTGGCCGTGGCTATCCGCGAAGCCGGTGGCGTGCCCACCATGTACAAGACCGGCCACAGCCTGGTCAAGGCCAAGCTCAAGGAGTTGAACTCACCCTTCGCTGGTGAAATGAGCGGCCACATCTTCTTTGGCGAGCGCTGGTATGGCTTTGACGACGCCACCTACACGGCCGGCCGACTGCTCGAAATCCTCAGCAAGGAGGCGGACCCGAGCGCCGTGCTCAATGCCTTGCCCACGAGCTTCAGCACGCCCGAGCTGAATGTGGCCTGTGCCGAAGGCGAGCACCATGCCGTGATCGAGAAGCTGCGCCAGACGGCCACCTTTGAAGGCGCCGAGCTGACCACCATCGACGGCCTGCGCGCCGATTACCCCGATGGCTTCGGCCTGGTGCGCGCCTCGAACACCACGCCGGTGCTGGTGCTGCGTTTCGAAGGCCACACGCCCGAGGCGCTGGAGCGCATCCAGAAGCACTTCATGGCGCAGATCCTGGCGGTCAAGCCCGATGCCCACGTGGGTGCATCGGCCCACTGAGCGCTGTCGCCAAGTTTTGACGGACACGGCCCTCACACCCTGGTTGGCCAGGCAGGCCTACAGCCTCCTGCTGCGACTGGGCACGCCGGCCTATCTCTGGCGCCTGTGGTCGCGCGGCAAGGTCGAGCCCGCTTACCGGGAGGCCTGGCCACAGCGCCTGGCCTGGTACGACCAGGCCTACCGTGATGCCTGGCAGTCAGGCGTGGGGCAGCCCGCGCGCCCCGTGGTGTGGCTCCATGCCGTCTCGCTGGGCGAAACCAAGGCCGCCACGCCGCTGATCCAGGCCTTGCGCCAGCAACACCCCGGCATGCGCCTGCTGCTGACCCATGGCACCGCCACGGGCCTGGAGGCAGGGCGCGCCTTGCTGCAAGCAGGCGATGTGCAGACTTGGTTCCCTTTCGACACGCCCGGCGCCGTGCGGCGTTTCCTGCGGCTGCACCGGCCTCATATTGGTGTGTTGATGGAGACCGAGGTCTGGCCCAATGTCCAGCACGTGGCCCATGCCATGGGCGTGTCGATGGTGCTGGCCAATGCGCGCTTGAGCGACAAGAGCCTGCGTCAAGGGCAGCGGCTGGCTGCCTTGATGCGGCCGGCCGCGCGGGCGCTCCAGGTCGCGCTGGCCCAGACGGAGAAAGACGCGCAGAGGTTGCGCCTCATGGGCGTGTCAGACGTTCGAGTCTGCGGCAACGTCAAGTTCGACATCGTACCGTCGCCCACGCTGCTGGCGCAGGGACAGGAGTGGGCCCGCATGTCCGCCCGTCCCATCGTGCTGGCCGCCAGTTCGCGCGAGGGCGAGGAGCCTGGCTTGCTGGATGCGTGGTTGGCCCGGCGTCAGCAGCACGCAACCCCCGGCGCCGATCTGGCACCCAGGTTGATGATCGTGCCGCGCCACCCGCAGCGCTTTGACGAGGTGGCGGCCATGGTGGCCGATAAAGGCATGACCCTGTCTCGCCGAAGCACCTGGCCCGAGGACCGACCCGACCAGTCGGCGCTGGCGGCGGAGGTCTGGTTGGGTGACTCGATCGGGGAGATGCCGGCCTATTACGCCTCGGCCCAGGTAGCCCTGCTGGGCGGCAGTTTCGCGCCCCTGGGCGGACAGAACCTGATCGAGGCCGCGGCCTGCGGCTGCCCCATCGTCATGGGCCCTCACACCTTCAATTTCGCCGATGCGGCCGATATGAGCGAAGAGGCAGGCGCAGCATGTCGGGTGCAAGATATCACTCAAGGTGTTACTAAATGCGTCCAGCTTTGCACTTCTGACGCGCGATTTTCCATGGCTGAAAAATCCCGATTGTTTGCCCGCCAACACCAGGGGGCCGCGCACGCCATGGCCACCCTGATATGGGGGTTCTCCCACCCCTACCTTAGGGGTAACGTTTAGAAACAAAGGCGCGCACAATAGGTGCATTCGCTCAAAGAGTGAGGTTTTTCATGCAGTTCGCCCATCGCATCGCCATTGCAGCCCTGGCCCTGACGGCCTTCTCTGCACAAGTGCAAGCCAAGTCGCAAGACCTGGGTCCCGTGACGTCCGCGGGTACCACTTTCGGCAACACCTTTTATTCGGACGTCGCCAACTTCACGGACTACTACACCTTCACGCTCGCCAATCCGGGTACGGTGTCGGGTTCGACGGTGGACACGTCTTACGTCCTATTCTTCTCCAAGGATGTGAAGCTCAACTCCCTGACGCTGACCAACGCCGGTTCGTCGACCGTTCTGGCCCAGGACACCTCGCCAGACGCCTTCACTTTCTCCGGTCTGTCCGCAGGCACTTACACCCTGGCTGTGAACGGTTCCGTGTCGGGTGCCCTGGCCCTTTCCGGCAGCTATAGCGGCAGCATCAAGGCCGTGTCGTCTCCCGCGCCCGAACCTGCAGACATCGCCTTGACGGTGGTGGGCCTGGCGGGTGTGGGTTACATGGTGCGCCGTCGCGCTGCACGCTGATCGCTTGCCGATTGGTTGCCGATCAATAGCCCTGCGTGACCGATCTCTCAAAACGGACCTTCGGGTCCGTTTGTTTTTGGGATTTCGCATTTCATCCTGTGAACATAATGGTGCACGCCCGCCTTGTTCGCGCGGGACCGTGTGTGGAGACGCCTGAAGATGTATCGCCCAAGTCATGGATCCAAACGCCTGGTGAGGCTCTGCTTGAGCGGGGGCATCGCCGTGGGCTTAGGCCTGCTGCTGGCGGGCTGTCCTGGCAAGGAAAAGCCGACGGACACATCGCAGATCGCCGCGCAGGTCAATGACAGCGAGATATCCGTTCACCAGGTCAGTGCGGCGCTGGAGTCTCAGCCAGGCCTGGCCGAGCGCCTGGGTGAAGCCGGGCCCAAGCGCGTGCTCGACAGCCTGATCGACCAGGAGCTGGCGGCCCAGGAGGCCAAGCGCAATGGGCTGGACACTACGCCTCACGTGTTGCAGTCGATGGAGCTGGCCAAGCGTGAGGTGCTGGCCCGGGCCTATCAAGACCAATTGGCCGAAAAGGTCGTCATGCCTGATTCCGAGGCCGTGGACCGCTACTACGAGGCTCACCCCGAGCTGTTCGCCAAGCGCCGCCAGTACACCTTGCAGGAGACGCTGGTCAGGGCCCCAGCCGACAAGCGCGCCGTGCTGGCCGAGCTCAAGGGCAAGGTGGAGAAGCAAGACAGCGCCGAGGCCATCAACGCGCTGGTCAATGAAAGCGGTCTGCCGCACAGCAGCCGCAACAGCATGCAGTGGGCCGAAGGCCTGCCCATGGACCTGCTGCCGCAACTGGCGTATTTGAAGGTTGGGCAGTCGGTGGTCATCGACAAATCGGAGGGCCTGCTGATCCTCACGCTGCTCAACGCGATAGAGGCGCCGCTGACCCGCAGCCAGGCCGGCGGCGCCATCCAGGCTGCCATGATGGCCAGCTCTCGCCGCGAGCTTGTTCAAAAGGGCATGGAGGCTTTGCGCCAGAAGGCCAAGATCCAGCGCATGGGTTCGTTCGCATCAGGTGTGGCGGCGGCTTCATCTACCCCGGCCTCGTCCACACCATGAACCCGCCCCTGGCTCTGGCCTCGTCTTCGCCCAGAGCTTTCTGGGCTGTGATCGCCCTGGGCTGGCTAAGTCTGGCGGCACCCAGCTTCTGGGATTTCATGTTCGGGCAGTGGTCTGCCTACAGCCAGGGGCATGAGTTGCTGCTGCTGGCCGTGGTGGCCTGGCTGATGTGGCGGCAATGGCCTGCACTGGATGCCTTGCCCGATCGCATGCCGCCTTGGTGGGCTTGGGGTGCTTTGGTGGTGGGCTGCCTGGCCTATGCGCTGGGGCGCACGCAGGAGTTCATCCGCATCGAGATGCTGTCATTGTGGTGGATCAGCCTGAGCGTGCTGCTGGCCTGCAAGGGCTGGGCGGGCTTGCGGCGCACATGGTTCATCTGGCTGTTTGCCTTGTTCATGATTCCGATCCCGTTTTCGGTGGTGCTGATGCTGACGGCGCCGTTGAAAGAAGCCGTGTCGGCCGTGGCCACGCATGTCCTGGGCGGCGTGGGCTACCCGGTCGGGCGAAGCGGTGTCGTGATCACCGCGGGGCAGTATCAACTGCTGGTGGCCGAGGCCTGCGCGGGCCTGCAATCCATGTTCATCCTGGAGGCCATGTGCCTGCTCTACAGCTACCTGGTGGGCCACCCTTCCTGGCTGCGCAACGGCCTGCTGGCGGCACTGGCGATACCCGTGTCCTTCACGGCCAATGTGGTGCGGGTGATGATCCTGGTGCTGGTGACCTACCATTTCGGTGACGCGGTGGGGCAGGGCTTCATCCACCACTTCGCTGGCATCGTGCTGTTTGCCGTGGCGCTGGCCTTGATCGGTGGCATCGATGCCCTGCTGGGCTTCGTGCTGCCTGATGAGCCCAAGAATGGGTGAGCCCGCGATGTACAGCCGCATGCGCACAGCCTGGATCATGGCCATCGGCATGGCCCTCACGGCAGGCCTCAGCCATGTCCTGAGCCCCAAGCAGCAGGTCGAGGCACAGATGCGGGCCTCGATGCCGCTGGAGCAGTTGTTCCCCACTGCCTTTGGGCCCTGGCGGCTTGACCCGGCTGCAGCCGCGCTCGTGCGTCCTGCTTTCGAGCGGGCTCGTCAGTTCAAGATGTATGACCAGGTGCTGGAGCGCACCTATGTGGATGGTGTGGGCCGGCGCATCATGCTGTCGGTGGCCTATGGCCGCCAGCAATCGGTGGGCTTGCAGATGCACAGGCCTGAGGTCTGCTACCGGGCTGGTGGCTTCAAGGTGAGCGATGTCGAGCCCGGCCGCTTGACCCTGTTGGGGCGTGAGGTACCGGTGACGCGCCTGTTCGCGAGCATGGAAGGCCGCCCCGAACCCATCACCTACTGGCGTTTGCTGGGCCGGGAGCTGATTGCCGACGAGGCGCATTTCAAGCTGCGTCAGCTGCTGCCCGGTGCTGCTCCAGGCGGGATACCAGATGGCCTGCTGGTGCGCATCTCCAGCCTGGACGACGATCTGCCGCGCGCCTACAAATTGCAGGCTGACTTTGCGCAGGCCATGAGCCAGGCCTTCACGCCCACGCAGCGGGCACGTGTACTCGGTTGGTGATCTTGAGCTGGTGAGTGCGCGCAGGCGGGTGCCTCAGACCACCAGGTCCTGCCACTCTGGATGGCGCCGGATATAGAGGCGCACATAGCTGCACAGCGGGTTGACCTTGTAGCCCTGCTGGCGTGCCCAGGTCAGCGCGGCTTTCACCAATGCGGCAGCAATGCCCCGGCCTTCGAGCTGGGGTGGGACACCGGTGTGGGTCATGTGCACGACCTGGCCATCGAGCTGGTAGTCGGCTTCGCTGCGCAGGCCATTGATGGTGGTTTCGAAGCGCCCGATTTCGGGCTTGTGGACGATGTCCAGTGAGGCGGATGCTTGGCTCATGAGCTCGATTGTGGCTTACACCAGCCCCAGCCCGCCCAGCACGGTGCCGGCCACCACCAACCAGATCAGGGATACCTTGGTTCGCCAGACGAGCAAGGCGATGACCACGCTGAGCATCAAGGCCTTGGGCTGCGTCTGCAGAGGCGGTGCCAGATGCCAGCCCGTCGCCAGCAGCAGCCCCATGGTCACCGGCACCATGCCCGCCTGAAAGGCCTGCACGCTCAGCCAGTGCCGACGTGTGGCCACCCAGCGCGATACGGCGAGGGCCAGGGTGGTGGAGGGCAGCATGATGCCCAGCATGCTGATCAGGGCGCCGCCCAGCCCGCCGCTGTACCAGCCCATCAAGGCCACGAACAGCACATTGGGGCCGGGCGCGGCCTGGGCCAGGGCGATGGACGAGGTGAAGTCCCCATCATTGAGCAGGCCGCTGTCGGTGACCAGGCGGCGGTGCATGTCGGGCACCAACGTGATTGCCCCACCGATCGACATCAGCGACAGCGCCAGGAAATGACCGAAGAGCGACCACCAGACATCAGGCGCCCACATCAGCGGCGTCATGATGAAGCGCCTTCCTGCATGGCCCGCCGACGCAGCAGCACGTAGGTGCCGACGCAGGTCAGCGATCCCAATCCCAGCAGCACCCAGACCAATGGCCAGTGCGCAAAAGCCATCATGGCAAAGGCCAGGGCGGCCAGCGCGGCACAAGCTGGCCAACCCAGTACATGGTCCTTGATGGGTGCAGCCAGCTTGAGCACAGTGCCCACGATCTGGCCAGCGGCCACGGCGGCGATCCCGCTCAAGGCGCCTTTGATCAAGCCCTGCATCTGGTGGACATGGGATGCCTCGCCGAGCAGCCAGGCCAGCGCGAGCATCAAGGCCATGGGGGCGGCGATCATGCCCATGAGGGCCACGAGCGCCCCACGCCAGCCGAAGAAGCGGTCGCCGATCATCAGCGACAGGTTGCAGACATTGGGGCCGGGCAGCACCTGCGCACCGCCGAGCAGCTCGACGAAGTCTTGCGGCGTCAGCCAGCGGCGGCGCTCATACAGCTCGCGCTGGGCCACGGCGATCACGCCACCAAAGCCCTGCAAGGCCAGGATGGAAAAGGCCGTGAACAGGTGCCACAGGGACTGTGGCCGCTCAAGTGCTTGCGCTGCGCCCCCTGGCGCGGCTGACGCTTCAGGCATAGACCGCCACGACCTGGTAGCCGAGCGCGGCCAACTGGCCCTGGGGCGACCACAGGGTGGTCTTTTCGTTGACGTAGCCTTCGCCGGTGGCCAGGGCGTCCTTGTCCATGCGCCAGAAGCCATCGGGCTCGGTCACCTCGACCGGGCGCAATTCCAGTGCCCATGAGACGGAAGACGCAGGCGCAAAGCCCTTGAGCTGGCCCAGCGCTGGTGTCGGGCCGGCATCGGCCAGCAGCACGGCCTGCAGTTCGGCGTCCACGCCTTGTGTCTCGTGCAGCTTCACATGGGTGCGGCTGTGCCACGCCTGGCCACCTGTGAAGGGCATGGCGCCTTCGGCGTGGCGCATGTCCACGTGCTGGGTGAAGGCGGGCGTCAGATTGGGCACATAGGGCCACTTCATGGCTTCGTGCGGTGCCTTGGATTCGGCCTTCTCAGGGCGCAGATCGGGCAGGGAAGACTCTCGACCCGTGCCGAACACACCCAGCAACACGCCGCCGACCTGTTCCTGGCCTTGCTCGTCGCTCTGGGTGACGCGGGCTTGAACCTGTCGCACATTCTTGCCCTGGCGCAGCAGGATCACGTCCACGTGCATGACGCCTGGTGTGACGGGGCCCACGAAATTGGTCTGCAGGGCGCGCAGCGGCCAGTCGGCACCGCACACATCGCGCATGGCCTGCACGACCAGTGCCGACAGCAGGCCACCAAAGGTGGTGCGGCCCTGACCCCAATCTGGCGTGACCCGGAAATCGACGCGGTGGTCCTCGTGCTGGCGGCTGGCCAGGATCTGGCCGAGGGTGGTGAAGGACGCGGCGGTGTCGCTCATGGGAAGACCTGCTGAATTGAACAGAGCCCCATTATCGAACGATCGTGCTTTTTTTGCTGGAGTCCGAATTTCCGAGTAAATGTTCGATCTGAACGGCCGGCACCGGCCGGCTGTAGAGGTAGCCCTGAACCACGTCGCAGCCCCGGCTGGCCAGGAAGGCTTCCTGGTCCGGCATCTCGACGCCCTCGGCCACCACGTTCATGCGCAGACCGTGCGCCATGGAGATCATGGTGCCCACGAGCTGGGCGTCGCTGTCGTTGCCGGGCAGGTCCTGCACGAAGCTGCGGTCGATCTTGAGCTGGTGCACGGGGAAGCGCTTCAGATAAGCCAGCGAGGAGTAGCCCGTGCCGAAGTCGTCGATCGACAGGAACACGCCCAAGGCATGCAGCATCTGCAGGAACTGCTCGGCGCCCATGCCGGATTCCATCAGGCCGCTTTCGGTGATCTCGATCTCCAGGCGGTGGGGCGGCAGGCCGGTGCGGTTGAGGATGCGCGAGAGGCGTTCGACCACACCGCCGCGGCGGATCTCGCTGGGCGAGAGGTTGACGGCGATGCGGCCGAAGTCGAGGCCGGCATCGAGCCAGGCCTTGCCCTGGCGGCAGGCCTCCTGCAGCACCCACTCGCTGAGCGCCACGATCATGCCCGTCTCTTCCATGACCGGGATGAACTGGTTGGGACTGACCGAGGGCAGGCAGGCATCTGATTCGACTGGCGCGTTCAGGCGCACCAGGGCTTCCACGGCGGTGACCTTGCGGTCTGACAGACGGATCATGGGCTGGTAGTGCAGCACGAACTCGCCATGCTCCACCGCGCGGCGCAGGCGGGTTTCGAGTTGCAGGCGCGAGGTCGCGTCGCTCGTGAAAGACTCGGTGTAGAAGCTGAAGCTGTTGCGACCACGACGCTTGGATTCGTACATGGCCGCGTCCGCGTTGCGCACCAGGTCGCCAGCGGTCTGCCCATCGGCCGGGAAGAGGCTGATGCCGATGCTGGCGCGCACATAGACCTGCTGACCGCCATCGAGCGTGAAGGGCTGGTTCAGGGTCTCCAGGATGGCAGTGGAGACGTGCGCAGCCTGCTGCGGATGGCGCAAGTGTTCCAGCACGAGGATGAACTCGTCACCGCCGAGCCGCCCGAGCGTGTCTTCCTGGCGCACGCGCTGGCGAAGGCGCTGCGCGACCTGCTTGAGCAGGCTGTCACCGGCGGCGTGGCCCAGGCCGTCGTTGACGGTCTTGAAGTTGTCCAGGTCGATGAAGACCACGCCAACCAGGGTGTGATGGCGCTGCGCCAGGTTCACGGCATGCGCCAGGCGTTGGTGGATCATCACGCGGTTGGGCAGCTCGGTGAGCGGGTCGAAGTGGGCCATGCGGGCCAGGCGCTCTTCGGTCTGCTTGAGCTGGGTGATGTCGGTGAACACGCCCACGAAGTGGGTCGGGCGGCCCTGTGCGCTCTTGACCGCGCTGACAGAGAGCTTGGTCATGAAAAGCTCGCCCGTCTTGCGGCGGAACCAGACCTCGCCCTGCCAGTAGCCGGTGCTGATCATCTCGCCGCGCATGTCGGCCAGGGTCTCCTCGGGGCGATCGGGCAGCAGGAACTCGGGCGAGCGGCCCACGACCTCGTCTTCGTCATACCCAGTGAGGGCGGTGAAGGCGGGGTTGATGGACACCATCAGGCGGTTGCGGCCCAGCACCATCATGCCGTCCTGGGTGCTTTCCAGTGCGGCGGCATGCAGGCGGATGCGCTCCTCGGCTTCATCGCGTTCGGCTTCGCGGTGCAGATTGTGCAGGGCAAAAGACAGGTCGCTGGACAGGTCCTCGAACAGCGAGAGCTCGTCGGCATCCTGGTCGTCCACGCGCTTGCCCAGCAGGATCAGGTGGCCCACGAGCAGCTTGTCACGGTGCAGGGGTACGATCACGCAGCCCGGGATGCCCGCCGCGATGGCCTCGTCGGTCCAGGCCGGGCGCATGGCGCATTCACCGAGGTTTTTGGTGCGGAAGGTGCGGCCGTGGCGCAGGGCCATGTCCAGCACGGCGTCTTCGGTTTCGAGGGACAGCAGATCGAAGCTCAGGCTGGCCTGGCGCGGTGCGTCGTCGCCGGCCTGGGCCACGCAATAGAGGTGCAGGTCGTCCGATGTTTCATCGAACAGGGCCACCCAGGCCTTGCGGAACTGGCCATGGTCCACCGCCACTTCGCAGACCTTGTCCAGCAGCGTGGTTTGCGCTTCGGAGCGCACGATGGCCTGGTTCACGTGGCTCAGGAAGTCGTACATGCGCGTCTTGCGGCGCAGGCGGTGCTCGATCTGGCGGCGCGAGGTGATGTCCCAGATCATCCAGACGACTTCGTTGCTGTCGCCGATGGGGGCGCAGCGGCTGTCCAGGTGGCGGCGTTCCCGGTTGATCGGGATGGTGAAGGCCATGGACTGTGTCATCCGGGTCTGCAGGGCTTGCTGCAGCACGCCCATGAAGCGGGCAGCCATCTCGGGAGGAAAGAGATCGTGCAGGCTTTGGCCCAGCAGCACTTCGCGCGGGCGGCCCAGCAGGGGCAGGTTGCTGCCGTAGATATCCAGGTAGCGGCCTTGCGCATCCATGTGGAAGGCCAGGTCGGGCAGCACTTCGGCAAAGGCACTGAGCTGGGCCTCGCGGGCCTTGAGCGCGTCGGCAGCCTGCTCGCGCTGCTTGTGGGCGCGCGCCATCAGGAACAGCAGCAGCAGCGTCATGCCGCCGACCAGGCCCATGTTGATCTTGTCCAGCCGGTGCTGGGCTTCGGTTTCTGCTTCGAGCTCAGTGGCCCAGCCTTGCGCGGTCACTTTCGCAGCGTCGTCCACAGCCGCCAGCACTTGCTGCAAGCCGCCGGCATCCAGGCTGGCCGGGCTTTGCAGGCGCTTGATAAGGGCCTGGCGGGTGAGGTCGATCTTGTCTTGCAGATGCTGGATGGCCGGGTCCAGAGAAGAGGGGGCCACGTTGCGCAATTGCCGGGCGTTGGACTGGGCCTTGCTTACAGGTACTTCGATCATCTGCTCGCTGATGTCGGACTGGCCCAGCACGCGCTGTTCGGCCAGCCACTGGCCCTGGCGCGCCTGGAACTGTGTTTCCGACAGCAGCGTGTCGAACACATGGGCGCGCTGCTGCAACTCGTGCCAACCGATGTGCGACCACGCGATCAGGCCCATGCTGATGAGCGCCACTGCTGCAACCGACACCGCAATAGGCCCGAATCGGCCCAAAGCCGGCACGGGAAGGGAGGCGGAAGCCTGTTGCTGCATGTTGGACGGAATGACGGCGCTCACGGACCTTGGAATAGTTGGATGTCGGATCGGGCTGAGCGAGTCAGCTTAGGTGAAAAACAGTGTCATGGGCGATGATGGCGGCTGGCAATCGGGACCTCCCCCTTAAAGGGGGCTCCGAGCGTCGGTACTAGTTCACATTCCGGAGTCCGTTTTTCCTATGTTTGACAGCGTCCAGGCCTATGTGCCCGTCCATGCCGCGGTATCGCGCTTCGTCCATGTGCGCGGCTTGAAGCACCATGTGCTGGGCTGGGGCGACCCGTCGCGCGCCACGCCCGAGCAGCCATTGCTGGTGATGGTGCATGGCTGGATGGACACGGCCGCGTCCTTCCAGTTCATGGTTGACGCATTGAGACAACAGCCGGGCTGGGCCGAGCGGCCGATCGTGGCCATCGACTGGCGCGGCTTTGGCCACACCGACAGTCCTCAGAGCGACAGCTACTTCTTCGCCGACTACCTGGGTGATCTGGACGCCTTGCTCGACGAGCTGGCACCCGGTCAGAAGATCGACCTGCTGGGCCACAGCATGGGTGGCAACGTGGTGATGCTTTATGCGGGCGTGCGCTCTGAGCGCATTCACCGCCTGATCAATCTGGAGGGCTTTGGCATGCCCGCCACCGCACCCGAAGAAGCGCCCAGCCGCTACGTCAAGTGGCTCGACGAGCTCAAGAAACCCGTGCAGCTCAAGGACTACCCCACGCAGGCCGACGTGGCCAAGCGCCTGCAAGCCAACAACCCGCGCCTGCGAGCATCCTTTGCGCAGTGGCTGGCCGGGCACTGGGCCCGCGAAGAAGGTGGACGTTGGGTGATCAACGCGGACCCGGGGCACAAGCGCTCGCAACCCATCCTCTATCGCGTGGAAGAGGTCAATGCCTTCATGCAGCGCATCCAGTGTCCCGTGCTGTTCGTCGAGGGCGGTGAGACGCTCTATTTCATGCTCTTCAACGGCCGTTTCACGCGCGAGGAGTTCCTGGAGCGCGTCAAGCGGGTGCCCGATTTCAGGCTGGAGCGCATCGAGCAGGCCGGCCACATGCTGCACCACGATCAGCCCGAGGAGCTGGCTGCCCACATTGCCAACTTCCTCAATGCGCGCAATATCCCCGCAGCGTGAGAAAATAGGCTCATTGAAAAAGGCTCCGGTCGTTGACTGCTGGGCCTTTTTGACTTGCAAAACAACCAGATACCTTCCGCAGGATTCACATGGACATCGAACACATCAACGCCCTGGGCGCTCAAATTGCCGACCTGACCCAGCGGACCTCCGAACTACGGAGGTATCTTTGACTGGGACGAGAAGTCCCGCCGCCTCGCTGAAGTCAACGCCGAACTCGAAGACCCCTCCGTCTGGAACGACCCCAAGCGCGCGCAAGCCCTGGGCAAGGAAAAGAAGTCGCTCGAAGACGTGGTCCTGGTCATCAGCCACCTGACATCCAACTTGGCCGACAACGCCGAACTATTCGAGATGTCCAAGGAGGAGGGCGACGACGCTGGCCTGCAGGCCATCTCCGAAGACGTCCAGACCCTGCTGCAGGACGTCGAGAAGCTTGAATTCCGCCGGATGTTCAGCAACCCGGCCGATCCCAGCAACTGCTTCATCGACATCCAGGCCGGCGCCGGTGGCACCGAGGCCTGCGACTGGGCGTCCATGCTGCTGCGCCAGTACGTGCGCTACTGCGAACGCAAAGGCTTCAAGGCCGAGCTGGAAGACGAAACCCCGGGCGACGTGGCCGGCATCAAGAGCGCCACGATCAAGGTCGAGGGCGAGTACGCCTTTGGCTTCCTGCGCACCGAGACCGGCGTGCACCGCCTGGTGCGCAAGTCGCCGTTTGACTCCTCCGGTGGCCGCCACACCTCGTTCGCCTCGGTCTTCGTCTACCCGGAAATCGATGACTCCATCGAGATCGACATCAACCCGGCCGACGTGCGCACCGACACCTACCGTGCCTCGGGTGCGGGTGGTCAGCACATCAACAAGACCGACTCTGCCGTGCGCCTGACCCACATCCCCACGGGCATCGTGGTGCAGTGCCAGGACAGCCGCTCGCAGCACAGCAACCGCGATGTGGCCTGGCGCCGCCTGCGCTCGCGTCTGTACGACTATGAGATGCGCAAGCGCATGGAAGCCCAGCAGAAGCTGGAAGACACCAAGACCGATGTGGGCTGGGGCCATCAGATCCGCTCCTACGTGCTGGACCAAAGCCGCATCAAGGATCTGCGCACCAGCGTGGAAATATCCAACACCCAGAAGGTGCTGGATGGTGATCTCGACCAGTTCATTGAAGCCAGCCTGAAACAAGGCGTTTAACTTCATTCGAAGGACCCATTGCCATGCGTGAAGGTACCGCCACCCTGATCCGCCGCGAAGACTACGCGGCCCCTGCTTTCTGGATCCGTACGGTCGACCTGACCTTCGATCTGGACCCTGCCAAGACCCTGGTCATCAACAAGATGACGGTGGAGCCCGATGCCACCCAAGCCGGCGCGGCCCTGCGCCTCGATGGCGAAGACATCAACCTGACACGCGTGCTGGTCGATGGCGAGCCGGTCTCCTTCCGGACCGAGGGCGGCCAGCTCGTGCTGGAGAACCTGCCCCGGCAGCCGTTCTCGCTGGAGATCCGCAACACCTGCGCACCCGAGAAGAACACGCACCTGTCTGGCCTGTACACCAGCAGCGGCGGCTTCTTCACGCAGTGCGAGGCCCTGGGCTTTCGCCGTATCACCTATTTCCTTGATCGCCCCGATGTGATGGCCACCTACAAGGTCACGCTCAAGGCCGACAAGCTCAAATACCCCGTGCTGCTGTCCAACGGCAACCTGGTGGAAGAGGGCGCGCTGGAAGGCGGCCGCCACTATGCCGTTTGGGAAGACCCGCACCCCAAGCCCTGCTACCTGTTCGCGCTCGTGGCCGCCGACCTGGTGCGCCGTGAACAGCGTATCCGCACGCGCTCTGGCAAGGACCACCTGCTGCAGATCTATGTGCGTGCCGGCGACCTGGACAAGACCGAGCACGCGATGAACTCGCTGATCGCATCCATCGTCTGGGACGAAGCGCGCTTCAAGCTCAGCCTCGATCTGGAACGCTTCATGATCGTGGCCGTGAGCGACTTCAACATGGGCGCCATGGAGAACAAGGGGTTGAACATCTTCAACACCAAGTTCGTGCTGGCCAACCCCGCCACCGCCACCGACGTGGACTTCGGCAATGTGGAGAGCGTGGTCGCCCACGAGTACTTCCACAACTGGACGGGCAACCGCGTGACCTGCCGCGACTGGTTCCAGCTTTCGCTCAAGGAGGGCCTGACCGTCTTCCGCGATCAGCAGTTCAGCCAGGACATGGCCGGCAGCAAGAGCGCCCGTGCCGTCAAGCGCATCGAAGACGTGCGCACGCTGCGCCAGTTGCAGTTCCCCGAGGATGCCGGCCCCATGGCCCATCCGGTGCGTCCCGACAGCTACATGGCCATCGACAACTTCTACACGGCCACGGTGTATGAAAAGGGTGCCGAGGTCGTTCGCATGATGCACACCCTGGTTGGTGCAGATGGCTTTGCCGAGGGCATGTCGCTGTACTTCCAGCGCCATGACGGCCATGCCGTGACCTGCGACGACTTCGCCCAGGCAATCGCCGATGCCAACCCTGGCAGCGAGCTCGCCAAGCGCCTGGACCAGTTCAAGCGTTGGTACAGCCAGGCAGGTACACCTCGCATTCAGGCCCATGGCGTGTACGACGCCGAGAACCGCATCTACACCCTGACCCTGAGCCAGCGCTGTGCCGACACACCCGGCCAGCCTGACAAGGCGCCGGCCGTGATCCCCGTGGCCATGGGCCTGGTGGGTGTGGACGGCCGCCAGATCAACCTGCACTTCGAAGGCAGTCTGGAGCCGGTGGGCCATGACACGGTGCTGGTGCTGTCCGAGCCTTCGCAGACCTTCACCTTCGTGCACGTGCCGGTGGAGCCGGTGCCTTCGCTGCTGCGTGGCTTCTCCGCGCCTGTGGTGCTGGAGACCGAACTGAGCGACGAGGCCCTGTTCACGCTGCTCAGCCACGATCTGGACCCCTTCAACTGTTGGGAAGCCGCCCAGAAGCTGGCGCTGCGCCGCATCCTGCATGCGGTGCATGGCAACACCCACGAAGAGCTGGACCACCGCTTTGTGGATGCCATGCGCGGCGTGCTGCGTCACCCCGAGCTGGACGCCGCCTTCAAGGAGCTGGTGCTGACCCTGCCCAGCGAGGCCTATGTGGCCGAACAGCTCGACGTGGTCGATCCGCAGCGCATCCACACGGCGCGCGAGTCCATGAAGCAGCAACTCGCACATGCCTTGCATGAAGACTGGGTCTGGGCCTTCGAGCAGCACCAGGACAAGGGCGGCTACTCGCCCGACCCCGTCAGCGCGGGCCGTCGTGCCTTGTGCAACCTGGCGCTGGCCATGCTGACGCTGGACGGCGCAGCCCGGCACAACCCCATCTGGACGGGCCGGGCCTATCAGCGCTTCAAGGACGCCACCAACATGACCGACCGCTTCGGCGCGCTGCAAGCCCTGGTGCACAGCCATGCCGACCTGGCCGCGCCCGCGCTGGAACGCTTCCACGAGCAGTTCCGCCATGAGGCCCTGGTCATCGACAAGTGGTTCGCCCTGCAGGCCACGGCCCCCGAGAAGGAGGGCAAGGTTTTTGCACGCGCCAAGGTCTTGATGCAGCACCCCGATTTCACCTTGCGCACCCCCAACCGTGCCCGCAGCCTGCTGATGGCGCTGTGCCAGATGAACCCGGCGGCCTTCCACCGCAGCGATGCGGCCGGCTACGTGTTCTGGGCAGACCGCGTCATCGAGATCGACGGCATCAACCCGCAACTGGCTGCACGCCTGGCCCGCTCGATGGACCACTGGCGCCGTCTGGCCGAGCCCTACCGCACGGCAGCCCGTGAGGCGATCAGCCGTGTGGCGGCGCGCGTGGAACTGTCGGACGACGTTCGCGAGATCGTCACGCGTGCCCTTCAAGATTCCTGATGAACTTTCCTGATCGAGACAAAGCCATGTCCAAACACATCAGCCTGACGCAATACCTGATCGAGCAGCAGCGCGGCGAGGCCCAGATCCCGGCGCAATTGCGCCTGCTCATCGAAGTCGTGGCCCGTGCCTGCAAGCGCATCGCCATCAGCGTCAACAAGGGCGCTTTGGGTGAGGTGCTGGGCAGCGCCGGCAGCGAGAACGTGCAGGGCGAAGTGCAAAAGAAGCTCGACATCATCGCCAACGAGGTCCTGATCGAGGCCAACGAGTGGGGTGGCCATCTGGCCGGCATGGCCTCCGAAGAAATGGACGACATGCTGCCCGTGCCCAACCGCTACCCGCACGGTGAATTCCTGCTGCTGTTCGATCCCCTGGACGGCTCCAGCAACATCGACGTGAACGTGAGCATCGGCACCATCTTCTCGGTGCTCAAGCACAAGGGCGGCGATGTCTGCAACGAGAGCTTCCTGCAGCCCGGCACCGACCAGGTGGCCGCAGGCTACTGCGTCTACGGGCCGCAGACCACGCTGGTGCTGACCGTCGGCCAGGGCGTGGTGATGTTCACGCTGGACCGCGAGCAGGGCTCCTGGGTGATGACCGAGTCGGATGTCAGGATTCCCGAGGACACCAAGGAGTTCGCCATCAACATGTCGAACATGCGCCACTGGGCGCCGCCTGTGAAGCGCTACATCGATGAGTGCTTGCAAGGCAAGGAAGGCGCTCGTGGCAAGGACTTCAACATGCGCTGGGTGGCCTCGATGGTCGCCGACGTGCACCGCATCCTCACACGCGGCGGCATCTTCATGTACCCCTGGGACAAGCGCGAGCCCAACAAGCCCGGCAAGCTGCGCCTGATGTACGAAGCCAACCCCATGAGCTTCCTGGTGGAGCAGGCCGGTGGCGCGTCGACCAACGGCTTGCAACGCATCATGGAGATCACCCCCTCGCAACTGCACGAGCGCGTGAGCGTGGTGTTGGGCTCGAAGAACGAAGTGGAGCGCGTGACGGCCTACCACCGCGAAGCACAGTAAATCAGCGTGCTAGAATTTGAAGCTTAGGCGCCGGTGTAGCTCAGTCGGTAGAGCAGCTCATTCGTAATGAGAAGGTCGAGGGTTCGATTCCTTTCTCCGGCACCAATGAAATCAATGACTTAGCCCAGTTCGCAAGACTGGGCTTTGTTGTTTCTGGGTCTCGTGTAGCCACTGTGTAGCCAGCGGGGCGCAGTTTTCCTCAGTATCACGTTTGGGTGAAGATCGTTTGCCTCGGGCGACACCAAGTTGCGTGTGTACTTATTTGGTGAGGCACTCCCACTAGGCGTTGCACCTAGCTGGCGGCACAATTGGCCAACGTAGGGAGTCGCCAAAATGAAAATTCGACAGCTGCTTGTTGCGTCGGTCGGCCTTGCGCTGGCAACCGTGTCTTGTGCTGAGACGCTTTTCGACATTCAGGCCCTAGATACCCTAGGGGATATAAAGAAGAAGTTCCCAAACGCCACGATTACAGTTGTGAAGGCTGCATGGGTTCGTGAAAACCAAGGCTTTTACTCCTTAGAGGGGCCAGGACAGCCAGGCAAACTTATGCTCGCTTTCAATGACGACAGGCCGTCATGGCGCGAGAGTCACGAGAGGGCGTGGAATGCAATGTCAAAGGCCTCTGAGCCGACCGACGGCCAAAAGTATTGGGAAAACTTCACAGCCACCAAAGCTCATGCAGATGATGAGTCTGCACTGACTATTAGCTGGGTGCGTTGGATTCCACCATCGCCGATTCCGCTTGAGCGATATAGAAGCAAGTATGGTGCACCCGATAAATGCGGCTTTTCCGATGTCGATTTGACGCCGTATTGTACATGGACCCAAAGAGGTCTGTTCGCCACCCTTAGCGATGACAAGAAGAGCGTAATGTTTGCAGATGGCCTTTACACAAGAGATGAGTTGCTAGCGGCAAACCTGCGTAGGTATGGCGCAATATTGGATTGGCTAAATTCAATTGAACGCAAAACCACTTAGCAAGTGGGCGGTCAAAAGCCAAACCAATTAAGCTTCATTCGGGGTATTCATTGTGGCGCGGCGCTCAGTGGCGTCGCGGTTACCTGGAACCTTCAGAACAGTTCGTTGACGCGCTGCAACCTATCAGCGAGCCGAGGCGCTGCAAAGTCGATGAAGGCGCGCAGCTTCTGGGGTACGCGCCGGTTGCTGGGATGTACAAAACTGACTGGAGTGGGTGTCTCCTCGAAGTCCCGCAGCACCGGCACTAAGGTACCGGCGCGTACGGCAGCTTCTGCTAAGTACGAGGTCATCTGCGCCAGGCCGAGGCCGGCGATAGCCGCATCCATCACAGAGTCCGGCGTCGTAGTCGTGACGCGCGTGCGAATCGGCACCATGATGTCAGACCCGTCGATCTTGAATGACCAAGCCTTGAAAGGCCCCAGGCTGGTCCAGGTGACGCACTGGTGCAGCTCCAGCAGCTCGGTTGGATGGGTCGGCGTGCCTTTCGCCTCCAGATATCCCGGGCTCGCGCACACCACCAGCTTGATCTGGCCGAGCGGGCGCGCCACGAGGCCGCTGTCAGACAGGGGCTTGATCCGCACCGCGAGGTCCGCGTGCTCGTCGATCAGGCCGATGACGCGGTCGGTGAGAAGCAGGCGCAGATCGACCTCGGGGTAGGCTTTCAGGAACTCCGCCGCCACCGGCTGGACATGTTGGCGCCCGAAACCTGTGGGTGCCGTGATTGTGAGTTCACCTTTGGGGCTGCGGTGCTCTCCGACGACGGTGGCATCGGCGTCCCGCATGTCGTCCAGCAACCGTTGGCAGGCCTCGAAATAGGCGACCGCGTTGTCGGTGAGCGTGACCCGTCGGGTGCTGCGCTCGAACAGCCGCACGCCCAGAGCCGCTTCCAGATCCGCAACTTTGCGACTGATCGTCGCAATTGGCTGCCCCAGCTCGCGTGAGGCCGCGGAGAAGCCGCCGGCACGAGCGACGGCAACGAAGACCTTGACTGACTCGAGTTTGTCCATGAGCTGCACGCCAATCTTTCCATTTTATGGAAAGGTGTTAACCAATTGTATGGGCTTATCGACAAATGTCGGAGTAGTCAACATGACGGCACTGCGACGCGAAGCCCTTTTCCAACGCAGCCCCCTGATCTCACCTACCCTTGAAAGCGCCCCATCATGTTCAAGACCACACACTCCATTGCTGCTGCTGTCCTGCTTGCCGCATCCACTTTCAGCACCTTCGCCGCGCCAGAGGGCCAGCCCTCGGTCAGCACGCCCGTGACGCAACTCCAGTTCGGCGGCACTGGCGTCACCGACGCTGGTAAGCGCGAGCTGCTGGCGAGCCCGGCCTACGGCGACCTTAGCAAGGGCCCGCACGGCACCTTCATTCGCATGCCCGCTGGCTTCGTCAGCCATCCGCCCGAAGTCTTCCTTGCCCCATATCCGACTCACTGACCTCAACAAGTGGTGGTAAGCCAGCACTAGCAATTGCATATCTATCCATGTCAGGGCGAACCGCTTTAGGGTGGCGAATTCGAAGGTCCAAATGTCTGTGATGGGTCGATCGCCGGCGCTCTCGACTGACCGCTGAGCGGCTTCCAACGCCGTGGCCATGCAGCGGTGCGATCGTTCTGGGTTGACAGGCCCCTCAAGCTGCAGAAAAGCCGCTCGTCGAGCAGGGGCTGCTCAGGGCTGGTCAGAGTCATTCGCGCCAGACAGCCTGGGTGGCTGCTTCGATTACCAGCGGCCAATCGGCAGGCAGCGGCGCGTTTGGCCGCAGCACCGCTGAAAGCTGCAGCTCAATAGCTGAGGCAGCATCCAATCCAGAATGGCGGGGCCAGTGTGACAGGCCGAACCAAATCGACCCTCTGTTGACTTTAGCGCCACATCGATTGGTCGCTGCGACAGCAGTCATTCAAGAGCCGGACGGCGTGGATGTCAGCCGGACCAATGCATCCAGCGTCTCTTGCCTAAGGTCTTATGGGTGCCATCCCCCTTGCACAGCACAATGCGACCGAACTGCGCTATCCCCGGTGAAGTCGAAGTCTGTTTGCGCCACGATCTCACCTGCAAGAGGCCCCTAGTCGCCATGCTGCCGGCAGCTTCGGGTACGCCCATGGCGCTACCCGGAAACCCTAGCCTGGCTGCAACGCCGCCATGTTGGTGAACGTGGGACACGTTATCCCGAAATGATGTAAAAATATTTCAAGGGAGGAGGCGGCCGCCGAGGAGAGCTGATTCACGGCTTGGATGGTCGCTGGGTTGCTCATGCCGAGACCTCATGTAGATAGGCAGCTCGGCGCCCTTGGTCTGGACTTTCAAACGGCCAACGGTACTTCCGTCGGAAGTCATGGAAGCCGCTCTGCTGTCCAGCTTGGCGCCAGCGCGCCATTGATCTCTGGCTTGGCCCTTTGCTCTAATGCCGGGATGTACCAAGAGGCCATTTCGCTAAGAACGATGCCCTGGCCATATACGCCGCGAGCGTTTGCCTGACATGCCATTGTCTTCAATAAATCCTTTTTGCATACTCGACCATGTTGTCCGTGATGCCCCCAAATTTCATGGCGTCCCAGTTCCAATTTGGAACCGTTGCATAGGGTGCGAACGATTGGTGGTCACTCTCTCCGTCTTTGGCGCCCTTAAGGCCCCAAACGATTGAGGAAGCTGATACCTTGGACGTAGGGCGGTCAGGGTTATGGCGCATTGCGCGCTCGGTATAGCTATTGGTTTGGGCGATGGCTTTTATACCGTCGTAGCCAAGTACCATGACAATCATTTGATGCTCCGAAACCACGATATTGCTTACCATGTACTTGGCAAATAAGTAGTGCTCTGCCGCAGCAAGTGACTCATCCGCAGAGTCTCCGCCAGCATTTCGAAAATCTCTAATGTCTCTGAATGCCAGTCCGTTTCTTTGCAAGGGGGGAAGTGTTGAGTACCGACCGAGATACTCATCAATGTGCCCTTTTACAACTGTGTCATCGACAGCCATATCAAACCTCCTGTTATGAGAAATTCTGTCAGGTGCGCAACAATGAAGCGGTGGCAACCACACAGTCTGGTAACTCGCATTGCCCCTCCCAACCAACGAGTTTCGAGATTTCGCCAAAGACGCTAACTGAAGCCGCTTAGGTGGTCAATCCCACACCATTGAATGTGGTGTAGTCTGATTGGATGTGCAGCCTGCATGACGAAGCCCTAAAGGAAGACTTGGGTCGCTATTTGCATTAGCACCTGCATGAGCCTTGGCTACGTGTCACGTCCAATGTCAGCGGTTCAGGCCAAGGGCAATCAGACATGCGCCATACAGGAAGTAGAAGGCCACGATGAGCCAATAGCCCACGGGACGGTCGTCCCGCTCGATGACTGTGGGGCGCCACCGGGTTATCCAGTGAACCAAACGATTTTGGAGCGCATAGATCACATAGCCCCAAAAGAACGGCACCGTCAGAAACAGATCCAGGGCCGTCATCGATTCTCGATGGAATATGGACGTCAGTCCACGATGTGAGGTTGCCCTTGATTGCCGGAGTTCTTAACTCATCGATTACGCGGCCTTCTTGTGCTGTGCCGCGTGCCAGCGTTGCTCGTACTGCATCGGACTGAGATAGCCCAGTGTCGAATGTAGC